>Ga0207888_100137_pt1 | contig 47772 bp, 37 predicted proteins | sample LinPmetageLP43_FD_184055 | JGI IMG/M metagenome (GOLD analysis project Ga0207888, IMG submission 184055) | Marine viral communities from the Pacific Ocean - LP-43 (SPAdes) | ecosystem: Environmental > Aquatic > Marine > Oceanic | place: Pacific Ocean | collected 2010-08-27
ATTCGAATGCTACAGTATAGCGGCTTTTAAACGGACTTTTACTTAACGGATTAACAGAATGCAACTCTATGAGTTTTAATGAACGTAGTCCCTAGAAATTAATTCATCGGAATCTTTATATAGAAGCCGAGCATCCCTGTCTCACTTTTTACCCGTTTTTAAGTGAATTTGAGGTATTTCTTAAGATTGTAGGCAATGGCTAATTGCTCGACTAGTATTAAAAATTTTATTGGATATTGCAAACACTTCACCTACTTTTAAACAATAAACCAGTGGTTTTGAGACAGATTGCTCTTGAAGACAAAAACATAGGTACGCGTTTATTTTAAAAGTAGAGCCAAACAATTCAACCCTACCAATATCTTCCAATGAGATTATGTTCAAAATTCGTTCTAGCGCCCTCCTTTTTACTGTTGAGCATCATAACTATACGCGCTCAAGAGTGTACCTGTGCAGAAACTTTTGAGGAGGTTGTGCAGGTTTATGAACATGATTATGCGTTGTTCCCTATTAAAGTTACCCAAACCAATAAAGAACTTTATACGGCCAACAAAGTGGTTTTTAGACAGAAAGCCGCTCGTGTTACAACAATAGAAGCTTGTCTTCCCATACTGCAACAATGGCTGCAATTCTTTAGGGATGGTCATACTAGCATCAGTTTTACAGACAACAAGGCTGTTAAAGAAACGCGTAAAAGCATCGTGATGGATAAGAGCGCTTTCCTCAAAGAAGTAAACCACATTAAAAAAAAGAAAGCCTTCCAGAATACAGACCTGTTGGGTATATGGAAATATGGCGCTTACGAAGTGGGCATTCTGCCCCAAAAAAATGCTCCTAACCAATTTACTGGGGTGATCTTAAGCAGTACAAATAAGCTTTGGAAGCCGGGAGACGTTAAATTTGAACTCAGCCAGGTTTACGGCAATGCGTATGACGCGGTTTATTATATGGACGATAATAGCGGACGGAAGTTGAAAGTTAACCTTCAAAACCCAGAGCATTTGGAGTTTATCAACTACAACAAGTGGGTAAAGGTAGGACCGGCAAACCCAAATACGATAACCGATACTGCGCAAACAGAGCGCTACAGTGATTTCCATATACGGATGATAGATGGAAAGATCCCCTACATTCGTTTCCCTAATTTCTATGAGAAAGAACCTGCTTTTGTAGATAGCCTGATCCGAGCCCACCATCAGGAATTGGTTGAGGCAGCTTTTTTTATCGTTGATGTACGGGATAACAACGGAGGCAACGATGCGGTTTACAAGCCTCTTTTTCCGTATATTTTATCGGGACCTATTCAAACACCTAATTATGGCATCTGGATCTCTGAAGGAAATATTAACATGTTCCTAAGCGGGATAAAGCCTGAAGAACTGGAAGCGGAAAGCAAAGCAGAATACGATTACCTCTCTTCCTTAAAAGGGACTGTATTCTGGCCAGATGGTGCAGCATATGCCAGTACTTCCGTCCCGGATACACTGTTTGCTCCCCATCAAAAAGTAGCTGTTCTTATAAATGAAAAAACCATGAGCTCAGGAGAAACGTTTGTCTACAGGACACGGCAAAGCGAAAAAGTAATTCTATACGGTCAAAACACGGCGGGTATAATTGACGGGTTCAATGTGCTAACAAAAACAATAAACTGTTTTGAACTGCACTACCCTTCCTCCATACGAGCACGGGATGTCGCAGAAAACCCCATAGATCCTTACGGGATGCCACCAGATGTTTATGTGGATAAAAACCTAGATGTTTTAAAATTCGCTATCGAACATATGTCGCTGTTAAACCATAAAAAACAGTAACCTAGTTCGGTGCAAGCCGCTCTACCAACAAAGGCAGGCCCGCAAAGTATTAATCGGTACAATACATTTCAGAACGAGGCCCTTCTCTCAGCAGGTAATCTTGATTATCCCAAAAGCTGAATATCATTTCAAGAGGTCACCCTGAGTTTATTGAAGTGTCAAACCAAAGCATAATCCCTCGGTTCAGAATAAGCGTAAGAGCAGAGCGTTAGGAAAAGAAGCTAATCGTATTTACGGATTAGGTAAAGCAACTTTAGATGGTTGGATGCGCGATTTCGGCTCTTTAGAATATCAGCAAAATCTTAAGCGTAAAAGCTATACAAATCTGCAGAAGCGCACTATTGTTACTGCAATCGAACAAGGCCGCTCAACGGTCAGAGAGGCTAAGATCATGTACAATATCAAGACGGAGAAAATCATCCGGAATTGGATATTTAAACATAAATTGGAGAAAGTAGAAGTTCACAGAGAAAACATTCCTCCAATAGTCAAAAATGAACCACCTGAAAAAGATTTTGAAAAGGAAGCCTTGCGGAAAGCTTTAAAAGAAGCTGAGCTAAAAATAACAGCATTAAACACCCTTATTGATGTAGCTGAAGAACAGCTCAAGGTTGATATCCGAAAAAAGTCTGGTGCCAAACAGTATTAAAAATGAAGCAAGACTTCCCACAATTAGGGATAGCTGTTTTATGCCGACTGTTTGGCAAAACAAGACACGTATACTATGATTCATTATGGCGAAAGGAAGATTGCCTGGTTAAAGAAGATATCATTCTTCAGGAAGTTGCTTCAATCAGAAAAGAACTGCCACGTCTGGGTACCCGAAAACTGCATTATATGCTTCAGAATAAACTATCCTCCCACCAAATTCAACTGGGCAGGGATTATCTGTTTGATCTATTGGCAGAGCATAAGTTGTTGGTTCGCCAACGCAAGCGAAGAATAACAACCACCGATTCTAGACATTGGATGAAGAAGTACACTAATTTAATCAAAGAGTTAGTGATAATAAGGCCTGAACAGGTCTGGGTAAGCGATATTACTTACGTGAGACTGGTAAATCAGTGGGGATACTTAAGTTTAATAACAGATGCCTACTCCAGAAGGATAATGGGGTTTAGCTTCCGTCAGGATCTTTCTGCAGAAGGATGTTTAGATGCTTTAAAGATGGCTCTAGATAACCGATTATATGATCAACCTCTAATCCATCATTCTGACAGAGGATCTCAATATTGTTCGCATAAGTATGTTGATTTAGTATTACAAAATAACATTGCCATTAGCATGACTGAAAATGGAGATCCTTACGAAAATGCATTGGCTGAAAGAATAAATGGTATTATCAAATCAGAGTTCAATCTATATTCAAGTGTATTGGGTTTTGAGAACACTAAAGCGATAATAGCAAAAAGTATCAAGAATTATAATGAGTTAAGACCTCATGCGAGTTGTGATTACCTAACTCCACAACAGGCACATCTTACATCGGGTAGCTTAAACAAATCAAGAAGGAGTCATAAGCAGATCAGCTCTCAGTCATCCCCTAGGCAGAGCCCAGAATACAGTTGAAGAGTTTGTGAAAACAGCTTTTAAAAAAGGTAATTTAATATTTTATAACAATACAGCTATTTATTTGTATTTGCGGTAGCATTGAATCTTTAGAAAACTACGTAAAACGAATAGACACAATACTTGATAAAACTTCCTCTGAAAGCTTTTTTAAAGTAATTTGACTGATTAATTAAGAAAGGCTTCTTTACACTTAGATGTTTGGTAACATCTATTGCCCCGTATTCAGTTTGTCCATTTCCTTAAGTGTAGACACAACCAGAACCATTTGAGCAATATTCGATGCTGCTTATTTTCCAATACAACAGCAAGTAGTGATTTTGGAAAATGGATGGTTTTCTTCCGTTATCTAAACAGATTTTTAAATCGGGTGATAGGCTATTTCTACGCACAAAATCGAACCTGTCTATATCAAATGAATAAGAATGTCAAAAAACAGCTAAGCACAACTAAAAAAAACATTAATCAATTAAATATCAATAATATAAATACTTCTTAACCATTGAAAATCTTCTTTTTGAAATAGGAATAATTTTATGTTGGTTAAGCAAACAATATTGCCCTCCTCCATCTTTTATGATCTTATCGAGAAAAGCAATATTTATAATGAAGCTGTGGTGTACTCTTAAAAAATCGATCTCACTAAAAAGTTTTTCATAATGTCCCAGATTTTTACATACAGTAACAGAATTGTTATTATTAATATAAATAATAGTATATCTACCTGAAGATTCTAAGTACACGATGTTATTCACCTCTATTATTTTTATACCATTGTGCGAATTTACTGCTATATATTTTGGTCTGACTGAGTTATTAAAATCATTGAGTTCTTTCCCATTCAACTTGTTCATAAATGACATTGGTATTTTAAATTATTTTTTTTTGCAGTATGCTAAATAAGAGATTTTTGAGTACAAAATTTTAAAGTTCTTTTTATAGTTAAGATTGAAATAAATTTGGTTTTTTTCTAAAAAAAAATCATATTTATTAAAAATCGATATATGACTATAGCTGGGAAGGAAACTATAGGAACAGTTCTAAAAGCGCGTGATTAAATAACCTGTTAGAGTTTTTTAATGTTTGCTATTTATAATTAAAACAAATCACTTTCAATACGCATTCTGAAAACTTTTCTTATTTAAAAATGTTATTAAAACAATTTTAAGGTCTAACCAAAAGGATTGATTTTTAATGTAAAAAAAATCATACTCTACTCGTTTTTCCATTTTCCATAGCTCATCAGTTTCTCCTCTGTAACCATGCACTTGAGCCCAGCCTGATATTCCCGGCTTAATGAAATGTCTAGATTTATAAAATCTTATATGCTTGGAATAGTAGGCATCATGCATGAGCATATGAGGGCGCGGTCCAACAACAGACATATCGCCTTTAAGTACATTGAAAAATTGTGGAAATTCATCAATATTATACCTGCGCATAAATGCCCCAACTTTGGTAATGCGCGAATCATTAATTTGGGCTTGTCTAGAATCTGCATCTTCATTAGGACGCATAGAGCGTAACTTGTAACAATAGAAAACTTTATTATTAAGTCCTGCTCGCTGTTGCCTAAAGAATATAGGTCCTTTTGACTCAAGTCTTATCAACAAGCCTAATACTGGAAACAACCAAGAAAAAACAAATAGGATAATACACAAGGAAAAAATAATATCAAATAAACGCTTAGTAAACCTATTTAAAGAATTATCTAAAGGTAACTCGAATGGATCTAGTATGTTTATTCCCGATATATCATGCTCCTTTTTGAAATCAAAAATGGTTTCTTTGATAGGTACGAGTCGTATTCTTACCCCATTCTTCATCGATACTTTAATCATCTCTTTTATAAAAGTCTCATTCTTAAAAAGCGAGAAGGTTACAAAAAACTCTTGAATGCGATACTGATTTATTAAGTTTTCCAGATTTTCTACAGATCCTAAATATTGAGGGTTTGGTTTTCGGCTTACATGACCTACAAAATTATACCCATAAAGATAATTGTTAGAAAGTAAGCAACCTAGCTTAACAGCTGTTTTGTCTGTACCTATAACAACTGCATTTTTTAAGAGTTTTCCTTTTTTTCTATAATGCTTAATTATCTGAAAAATAATCCAATAAAGTGCCAACCGCTCTAAAAGAAAAAATATAAAAATGGGTATAAAAATAGTGCAACTTAAAATTTGAACTCTAAAAAAAATTGTTGCAATCAAAATGGTTAATAAACCAAATAAAAGTGCACGTTTGATAATTCTTGAAGCTCTGTAAAAAAAACCTCCGTATTGATACGTGCTCTTTTTGCTCAAAATAAAATAAGTACCTATAAAAGAAATGTTTAACAATAAGATGTCTCTAAGTTGAAAATCTAACGGAGTATTTAAAAAAAAACTAGACAATAAATAACTAGTATTCAATAAACACAAATCTACAAGGAGAAATAAAACGGTTATTTCTTTATTTTTTAAGTTCATAGTTGAATAAAATGGTTAAAACAGTTTCTAAAAAACTAGCTATTAAAATTGATGACTTATTATTTATACCTTGAATTATAAAAGCAATTTCTGAGCATTTACATTAATGCTTAATCCAAGGTTTAAGAACACTCTGAGGAAAAGGTAGTATTGAAAAAAGAAATACAGGACCATAATACAAATAGCGTTTCCACATTCTTTTTGGTTCTTTTATCAATCGTATAAACCATTCTAATTTTAATTTTATCCAAAAATCAGAAGGCCTTTTTACAGTACCTGCGTAGAAATCAAAAACAGCTCCAATTGCACAAATCGTCTGAGTTTCAAGCAATGATTTATTTTGAAAGGCCCATTTTTCTTGTTTCGGAGCAGTCATACCTACAAACAAAATATCTGGTTTAAAATTATTTACAGCATTTATAATTTGAAGATTATCTATATCAGTAAATTCGTCTTTAAACGGTGGTGAATAAACAGCGACTTTAATATTTGGATATTCTCGACTTATTCGTTCTGTAATTTTAGCCAGCGTGGCATCAGAAGATCCCATGTAAAAGCAAGAGCCATTTACAGCATTTAAATGCTTTAACAAATGATGATGAATTTCTGCACCTGCTATCTTTTTAACTTTTTGACCTCTCATAAAGGCTGCCAGCACAATACCTACTCCATCTGGCAAGAGAATATCAGACTCTTTTAAGGTGGTTTTAAATACTGAATCTTTTTGTGCAACACAATACGAGTATTGATTGATTGTTGTGATTAACGATTTTTTTGAAAAATCAATTTGATCAAGGCTACTGGAATAAAGCTTATAATCAAACAACGAGACGTAGTTTAAACTTGATTTCATTTTGGTTATGTATTAGAAAGATTAAAAATTAACTACAGGTAATTCACTGTTTTACAGACCAAAACAGCATACTTAATTTTTATGCAATTGCATTTTGCAGAATAGATAAGAGAAAAGGAAATACTCTAAAAAATTAAACCGAATGCTTGGTTTTACTTAGAACATCCGAAAGAGACAAAACCCATTTAAAAATTTGATTTTAAGGCAAGTAATATCATTCAAGAAGTTTAATCTGACGGCATTTACTCTAGAAATAAGAACATAGATTGCCCAGGCTATTTAATGACGTGCTTAAATAACAATGGTAATAAGGCTTGGTGCTTAAAATTCTTAAATCTTAAACAACTGCTTAATTATAAATAAATTATGTTTTCCCGTATAAAATTGAAAGAGTATAACGCTCTAGTATATGCAGCATCAATGTATAGTCTTCAAGAAGTGCGAGCATGGCTATGCTCTTGCAGTTCGGCATCACTAAATCTATTTTTCAGAAATCTTGCGGGGTTGCCTCCTACTATAGCATTTGCAGGAACATCTTTTGTTACTACACTCCCCGCTGCTATAATACTTCCTTTATATATTTTAACTCCAGACATTATAATTGCCCCATACCCGATCCAAACATCATCTTCTATTATGATTTTAGACTCCAGGCCTAACCAATCATAATCTTCATCCCTAATTGCACTGGCTAACCGAACAGGTGTACCTATTTGTTTATAATTATGGTCGTATTTACCTACTAGCGCAACATAATTTCCAAGGATTACATTATCTCCAATAACTGCATCACATTCTATTTGGGAATATCTGCCTATATAAAAGTTATTTCCAATAGTGATTGATTTTTTTCCCCAGAGTACGACTCCCCTCCCAGCGTGAAAGTTTTGACCAATAACATATTTTCTCCAGATCGTCTTTCTTAAAAAGAAGAGTATCACTTTTTTTAAAATAAATAGCATTAGCCTAAAACTTTAGCTTGAAGTTCTTTATAGATTTTACGGGATCCGTCTATAGTGGTTAACAGTCTTAACCTATGTATCAATTTATATTTTTTGGTAAAATATTTTAGAAAACGCTTATCAGCTGGTTGTAGTTCTACCGTATTTTCAAAAGAAAAAGATCTTTTAAGAGATTCATCTATTTTGAATTTATAGGCAGATATACCACCGTTGTAATGTGTAGCATCTTCTGAATCGCCTATATTTTGAACTTTAGATAAAACAGGGAAAACTGACTTTTTCCTCTCAATAAAGTTTCCAAAAACCCATCTTATATACCAAGAACTGATTGTTCCTTTTAAAGTTTTAACTAACATAGCTCCAGCATCTTCTCCAATCCCTTGTTCAAAATATTTTAAAGCATGAGGGTGCTTTTTTAAATAAGATTCAATCTCAATCTTATTAAAAAATCGAAGATCCCATCTGTTTTTCCAGGTTGCCCATCCCCAAGGGAAAGATCTGCTGTGTAAATAGAAGTGATCGTCATTAAGCCCTTTAATAAGCGGGGAATATCCATTTATTGTATATATAAATTTATGAGTTTTGTAATAGTCCAGAGCATGATTCATAAAGTCTAAAAAATTAGGCGTTGTAATTAAATCATCTTCCAGTACAATAACCGTTTCGTAGTTCTCAAACATCATGTTAACGCCGGATATAATGGACTTTGCGAGCCCCTGATTTACAGAAGACTCATAAATGTGAACCCTTCTGAAACCGTCTATTGTTTTCAAAAAATTTCTCACTTGGGTTACATTACGTTTAGCATTAGAATTTTTGGGTCCATCAGAAAAAATAAATAATTCACTTTCAGTGGCTAAAAAATTGGCCTTTAAAGCTTTTACTGTTTGCTTAGTTTCTTCCAGTCTATTATAAGTAAATAAGCAAATAGGTGATCTCTCCTTCATGATTATGTATTTACAGGCTATTGATATGCTCTTTTAATTGATCACGGTAAGCATTTGATTGCTTTAAAAACTCGTCCACAAGTGCTGTATCCCAATTTATATCAACCATACTTGAGTATATTAGGCTGTACATACCTAAATCCCTGGCAATATCTACTAATTTTTTATGGGCCGTAACATCAGTAACTATATAAGATTTTGTTTTACACGCCATAGCAAATAAGAATACATGCAAACGGTTTGTGATTACAATTTCTGACCAACTATAAAGTTCTGCTGCATTCTCAAAACGCAAAATTTCAGGTAAAAAAACAATTTTGATGTTTTTTAATTTACGGTTCAAGACTTCATTTAAACGCTTAGAGCTTGAGGCATCAGCGTCAACTTGGTAGGCAATTATAATTTGTTCAATTTTCTTTATGGAAGACAGCTTTTGAATCAAGTCTATCGTATCCTCTGCGATTGATTTAAAATACAATTCATCTAGTTCTTTACCGTAAATAGATCCCCTTAGTGATATGGTAACTACGCCTTCTTTATTACGCTCGGGATTCTTAAACTGTAAAATACCATCTGTACTTTGTAATAGAAATGCCAAATCTGGCTTTAAAAAGGTATTTTTTAATCCCCGTTCAATAAGGCTTTTGTAGTTGCTTTTATCCCTTACTACAATAAGAAAACTTAGCCTTGCTATTATTTTTTGATAAAACCAAAAGTAATCGGTGTAAGGCCCTAAGGTAATCCCATATTTTAGATACCGGACTCCTAGTGAACGGTAAGTGATTATTTTAAATAACTCTAGAAAAGCTTTAAGCTGATTTCTAAGAAAACTCTTAGTTCCAGAGATGTGCCCCGGGGTATCAAAAACTAGATCAAACCCTGGTTTTTTTAATAGATAAATGAGCGTTTGAGCCTTCGTGATTATAAAGGGTTTATCTGTTTGTATCTCTTCAATAATTTCAAAATTCACATTTGAGTTAGTTATTGAAATCAACTCTAAGAACTGGCGATTGGGAACCCCTTTAAAATAAACTGTATTGGTTTTCATCAACTCCCTTACCAAAAGGGCATTTATCAAGATATCTCCTAAATTATTCTCTTCTATTCTCGAGGGATATAAAATTTTTTTCATTTCAGGAGTTAATTATTAAACTTTTATATAAATCAAAATATTGATTCTGTGTATTAGCAACAGAATAGTTCTGACCTGATTTCACCCGTTTACCGGCATTCAAGGTAATGCTACTTCGGTTTATATAAGAGTCATCAATTAAGCGAACAAGTTGAGCCTCAGATTGGGCTATATTTTGCGGCTCAATCTCTTTAATCAGCTCTGTAATACCCCCTCCATCGTGCATAACAAAAACGGGTTTTCCCAACAACAAACACTCTACCGCTACCAACCCAAAAGGTTCTGAAACTGAAGGGAACACACAAACATCCATTAAGGCCTGATAGTCTGTAACATTTGATCTAAAGCCTGTCATAATTATTTGAGCCTCTAAATTTTTAGACTTAATTAGGCTTTCTATCTTTTTCTTTTCAGGGCCGTCTCCCACTAAAAGTAATTTCATGTTCATTTTATTCCTTGTTTTGCTAAAAGCATCAACGAGCAGTGATACACGTTTCCAAGGAATAAATCTGGAGGTTGTTCCTATTATAAACTCATTTTCTAACTCTGGATATAACTTTAAAACATGCTTTACATCGTATGTATTCACATCAGGAACCCCGTTATACACCACCAAATTGTTCTTACCGGTCACGCCTCTGTCTTTCCAGTAATTTTTAGTGTAGTACGAGTTGTGCGCAATCAAATTCATTGATTTATTAAGCGTGATCTCAAAAAATCTGTTTTTGAGTTTAAACAATAAAGATGTTGGCCTATTTATATCACCCGCACTATGCACCGTAATTACCTTCTGAGCTTTTGTAAAGTGCAGAAATAAAGACAATAAGGGCTTAAACGTGTGTAAATGAACGATGTCGTAAGTATTGGTCAGTTTTAAAACCTGAATATATTTGGTTACCGACAAATCTTTAGCTTGAATAGGAATGTAGTGACACTTGATACGACTTTCTGAAATACGCCTGTTAGTGATTTTATCCTGCTTTTGCAGACACAGTATTTCTACCTCAAGCAAAATGTTATTTTTTTGTTCCTGCGTTAGGTAATATAAAAAGCTCTCTATACCCCCGTTTAAGAAATCATGTACGATATGGAGTACTTTAATTTTTTTCAAAATATAAAAATTTAAAACGTGACTTATTTTGGTATTCTAATATGTACATCGAAAAACTGAGTAGTGGAATGTTAGATAGAATACTGTTTCCGGCTATTGAGGTTAAAAAGAGAAAAAAAACATAATACCTGGCATACTCATACTCTTTAGAGACTTTTATAAAAATTACCCGCTTCAGTACAAACCCCAGAAGTATGAGTCCGGAAAGCCCAAAAATGAGGTATATAAAAGCATAGCCTACATCTGCAGGAATAAGGCCGTAATCTCTTCCATATTTGTTGATATAGTCACCATAATCGCCGGACCCTTCTTTCAAAGAATACATGCCATGACCAAATAATGTAGTTTGGATATCTCCGGGAAAATCCAGCATGTAAAATGTATAGGAAAGTATTCTTATATCGCTTTCATCTTCATTGTTGCTTTCAACCTGTTCTTGTGTGATCTCAATTAGCTTTTTTAGAACAGGTACAGAGTTGATAATAACATTAACCCCGATGTATAAAACGCCAACCAGTAGTATCTTTTTTAAAACACTTACTTCCCTTAAAACCATCACAAGCGTCAACATTAAAGAAATCAGTATGGCTTGCCGTCCCAATTGCAACACAATTAATGTGAATAAGAAAAGTGCAATACACAGAGCTTTAAAACTGCGTCTGTTGATGTATTTATTTAGTGATAAAAAATAGCAGAAATATAAAGCCCCGCCTCCTATCGTGGTTAAGCGTATGCGAGCCATTCCCCTTGAGGTATCGAGTTCTTTTTCCAACTCCCCATAACCTGTAAAAATTTTTGTGGGAGCAACGGCATAAGCACCTATAAAACATAGCGCAAAAAGTATGGTAAATACCCAGCAGATGTACTCAAGATCTTTGGGCTTTACTTTAGTATATTTTAAAAAGGGATAAACAAAAAAGGCAAATAATGGCAAACTCGCTAAAAGCGTATAAAATATGTTTTGTTTCCAAAATAAATAACAGGAAAATACAGATATTAAAACCGCTGTGATCAAAAGATTAACAAGCAGCCCGAAACCTTGCTTTTTGTAAAAAAAAGAGTCCCTAAAAGAAATACCGATCACAATTGCCAGTAAAACGTAGTAAATAAGCTTTAACAGTTCATCGCTTAAAAATACAGGCCTAAAGAACTTGTAAGACGATAAAGTAAAAAGAATTAAAAATAACTTGAGGTATTTACTCATTTAAAACAGCCTTTACACGAATGGAATCATGCAGTTGATTGATTGAGCTTTCTACTTCTTTGATAATACTTTTTTCACACAGTTCATATTCAACCTGAAGCGTACTTAAATCAAGATCCAGGGTACTTTTGACCAACCTGTTTTCGAGATCAAACTGTTTTAATAGATTTATAGCCCGGTCAGCATTGTTTTCTTTATAGATCGAAAAGAAATCTTTTCTGAAGTTTACCGAAAAGCATGTTCCATGAAAGGAATTTGTGACTATAAATTTTGCATTCTTAAATAATCCCAGAAATTCTTGTGGGCCAATATCGTTTAGGATGGTGTCAATGCGTTTATCCTTATTGAATTTTGGAACTATAGAAATAATCTTTAACCCTAGTTTTTGGGCAACTTCATAAGCTGTTTGAATGGTTACTTCATTGTAATCAAAACTGTAGAGCAGCACATAATCATAATCTAGTTTTACAGGCTTTATTATCTTCTCCCATTCTGTTGCGTTCAAAAGAAATGTAGGGTCTAAAACGGTACTTAGTGTATGATTTACGTGGGGTTTAATTTGATCATTTAAGAATTTTTCCCGGACGCCTATAAAGGAAAAATCACGCAACTTATCTTTTAAGTATTTCAGCTCGCTGTCATTAAACTCATAAGATCCTGCACTTGAAGCGTATGCTATTTTTTTTGAGTTTTTACTAAAATCCAATAGATACACAGGGTCTAAACTACCCCCTGTGAAAATTGGGTTCCAAATTTGATCGCTTCCACTAATTAAAAGGTCATAGGAGACGGGTTCATCTTTAAAATCTTCTATACTATGGTATTTTTTTTCTGAAAGAGGTATAAAATATTTTATAAAATCATCTATTTTTTTATAGCGTTTTGTATTAATATTATAAACGTATTTTACAACTGCATTCTTCAAGAGGTTTAAAATTCCGTTCTTTAAAGTTAACCTAACCTTGGAATGCTCTTCACGGTCTTGTTGTAAGTAGTCTATATATACTACATCATGTTCCTTAAGAGCTGCAATTAAGGCATATGCCTGTAATAACGCTCCGTAATTGTAAACGCGATGAAAGGTTAGAATCCCTATTTTAAGTTTCATTATTGAGTTTAATAAAAGGTGGTTATGTTATGTGGATCTATTCTAGGGGACATGGCAACCTTAAAAGTTTCTGGTGCACGACCGCAGGAGATCATTAAGGTCACCAATTCATTTTTAGGTATATCCAACAGTGCTTTTAACTTTTTAGTAGATGTTACACTCGCACTCCAGTTAAGAGGGCAAGCGACAATTTTTTTAAAATGCAACGCATATAAGAGTGACATGGCAAACATACCCGAGTTAAAATGGGATTGTTGTCTATCATTTACTCCTTGCCATACGCTAATGTCCGAAGTAAGGATAATTAAACTTGAAGTTAAATGCCCAAAGCCTCTATTGCCATACTGTAATTTCAACACTTCTTTTATAGTCTCCCCATCATTGATGACCTTGACCCGATTCGGTTGTCTATTGCATGAAGACGGTGTTTTTTGAGCCAATCTTATACACGTTATAAGTGTTTCTGTATCTATTTTTTCAGGAGCATAATTCCGTACTGAATATCTTGAGTTAGAAAAATCTGAAAAATTAGATTCTACGTTTTTAAAATAATTATCAGCCGTAAATTCAAGCTGTTTAGCCTGGCTAACGTCAATATCAAGAAGTTTTAGTTTTTGAGATAACGCATTCTCAAAGTCGTGGTCAAGTTTGTAGTTATTGACTCTATGAAATTCTTGATATTCTACCAAAATACTAACAGCGTGCTGATATATCTCATTAATAACATCATACCCCTTTTCTACATATAAAACACACATAGAAGCCAATAGTAATACCGTATCCTTACCAAAACCAAAACGGGTTTCAGGCATCGTCAATCCTTTCTCTACTACGTGATAATATAAATTAATCTTACCCAGAAGCTTATCCTCTGTATCAAACTTCTGTAGGATATTAGAATTTTCTATAAAGTGAACCGCATCATAAATCAATATACCAGAAGCTTTAGTATATATCTTCAGACGTTTGGGTATGAATCTTTTTAGATTAGTAATGAATGTCATTTTTTTAAATATTTTAGAACCAATCTATTGAAGTTTGACTTCTCTGATAAGGATAAGCCTTTGGTATAAAAAACCAGCGTGGTTAATAGTACACTTGATGCAGTCAGGATTAAAAGTCTTAAAAAGCTCTCCTCAAAAAAATTAACTATAAAAGCACTGGTTATAATAGGTATAATCACACACTGAAGATTAGGGTTTATTATCTCGTGGTAAAACTTTGTATAACCTAAGCCTATTAACTTTGTCGAAAATTGTAACCTGACCAGCAGTGCAAGAACTGAAAGTGCAATAGCATTTATAAATACCCAAAAAGGCTGGAGACCAAACTTTAGTAAAATATAAGAAGTAGGAATATTCATAATCACCAGGGTACCCACAACAATTTGGTACTTTTTTATTTTTCCTACTGCCTGAATTGCTGTTTTAATACCACTGCTGAACTGGTCTGTCATTGCTCTAATCAATATCAATTGACAAAACAAAACACTATATCTGGGTACATCTGTCAGCCACATGTTTAAAACATAATTCATCTCAAAGATCAAAGGCAAACAAATAATTGATAGCAGAAAAAAGGAAAACTTACTTGCTTTTATTGTTAACTCTATAAGATTTGCCCGTTCTCCTCTTCCTTCACTTTTTACAATTTGCGGGTTTATTGCTTTTATGATACTCGATGAAAAACTCAATAATTGGCCGCTAATTTGTAAGCCTATACCGTAAGAGGCATTTATTGCAGGCCCAAAAAATAAATTTAGAATTATAGATAATCCCTGTGTGTAACTAACAGTTGTTATTCCTCCAAATAAATTCCAACTGGCAAAAGACATCATCTCTTTAAAGAGCTTGTTGTTGATTACTACTTTCTTTAGAAAAACCTTTGACTCTTCAAAATGAATACTGCAATACAGAAATTTGACGAACCTGATTAATACTCCCAGCAGAACTAACAGAAATGCATAAAAAACTAATCGATCTTTAGAATAGTAGGTTAAGATTATGGCTATACCCAGTTTCAATAACGACTCAATAACCCCCATTACAGAGTCAAAAAATAAATGTTCCCGAGAATTAATTAAAGAATCATAAGGCACACTGTTGATAACGACAAACATATTGAGAATCATAAACTGATAAACCATTTTTGCGCTACCAATCCTACCTTCAGGTATATTTAAAACCCCATCAAAAATAAAGAGACCTATCATCTCAAAGACCAAAACCAGTATTAAGCTGATTGCGAGGTGTAAAAAGATTGTCGATTTAAAAACTTCCCGGGTCTCGTTTAAATTATTGCGCCCTAAGAAAAAGGAAATATAACGCTGGGAAGATGTGGTCATTGCCCCATTTAAAAACGAGAGAAATGCGATAACACCACCTACCAAAGAATAAATACCAAAATCTATTACTCCTAACGACTTAAGGACGATTCTCACAGAGTATAACGATACTACTATGCTAATGACCATTCTTATGTAAACAAAAATGGTATTCTTAATAATTTTACTAGAATTCTCATTCATATTATAAAAGTTCAATTATGTTACCTGATCCTAACCAATCCTTTTATAAATGAATCCTATAGCTTCTAGCTCTTTTTTCTTTAATAAATTTCTGCCATCAAAAACAAATGCAGGCTTTTGCATCTCCTTGTAAATCTTTTGCCAGTCATACTCTTTAAATTCATCCCATTCGGTGAGTACTGCAATGGCATGTGCATCTTTGCAACAGTCATAAGCATCATGAAATACAGACAATTCCTGGACATTATTTTTTTCAGTATTCGTGTTCAGTGATTTAATATCTTCATAGATACGTTCTTCAACCACTTTAGGGTCGTATACGGCAACACGGGCTTGCTCTCCAAGTAAATCATTGGCTACATAAATCGCTGCAGATTCTCTGGTATCATTGGTATCTTTTTTAAATGCCCAACCCAGAAAAGCAATTTTCTTACCTGAAACTGTGTTATATAATGTGTTTACAATTTTTGTAGAAAAACGTCTTTTTTGATGGTTATTCAGGAGAATAACCTGCTCCCAATAATCTGCAACCTCAATTAAACCATACGATCTAGATATATAAACCAGGTTTAAAATATCTTTTTGAAAGCAAGACCCCCCAAAACCTACAGAAGCTTTTAAAAATTTAGACCCTATACGGGAGTCCATACCTACTGCCTTTGCCACTTCTTCTACATTAGCCCCTGTAGATTCACAGAGCTCAGAAATTGCATTAATTGATGATAAACGCTGTGCTAAAAAAGCATTTGCTGTTAATTTTGACAGCTCAGATGACCATAGGTTTGTTGTTAAAATCTTTTCTGAAGGAACCCAGCTTGCATAGATACTAACCAATTCTTCAACGGCTTTTGATCCTCCTTCTGTATGCATATTACCTCCTATAAGAACCCGATCTGGATTACTCAAATCATTTATCGCAGTGCCTTCTGCTAAAAATTCTGGATTAGATAATATCTGAAAATTTACCCCATTACAGGTTTGATCTAAAATATCTTGTATTGTCTCTGCTGTTTTGACCGGAAGAGTAGATTTTTCTACAACTATTTTATCTGAAGTAGCTACTCGTGCAATTTGTCTGGCGCACAATTCTATATACTTAAGATCTGCAGACATATTTTTACCTATACCGTAGGTTTTAGTCGGTGTATTTACAGAAATAAAAATCATCTCTGCTTCATCTATAGCTTTGTCAACTTGTGTTGAGAAAAACAGATTACGCCCTCGCGTTTCCCTGATTATGGTATCTAATCCGGGCTCGTAGATAGGTAATCTGTTTAAATCATCTGAATTCCAATCTGCAATACGTTGCTCATTTAAGTCAACAACGGTTACACGTATTGTTGGATTTTTTTGCGCAATTACGGCCATTGTAGGTCCCCCTACGTAACCTGCCCCTATGCAGCAAATATTATGTATCATTTTTAAATGGTTAAGTTGGTAAGAATACTAATCAATTATAATTTCACTTGTTTAAAAGTGTCTTGATGCTTTAAAAACCAATAGTACGTTTGGGCTATCCCGAGCTCAAGAGAATATTTTGGTTTCCAGCCCAGAGCTACCATTTTTGAGCTATCCATTAGTTTTCGACAGGTACCATCTGGCTTATCTGAATCCCAGATAACAGTCCCCTTGTACCCCACTTGATCTTGTATAATTGCTGCAAGGTTTTTAATAGTAAGATCACTGCCGGCGCCTACATTATATAAATAGTCAGGCAGTCTATTTTCTAAAGCAAACACTACCGCACTGGCCAGGTCGTCTACGTGTAGAAATTCTCGCATAGGCTTACCCGAACCCCATAAGGTAACAGGAGTGTTGTTAGTTAATTTTGCCATATGAAATTTGCGAAGCATTGCAGGTAAGACATGTGAGGTCTCTAAATCGAAGTTATCGTAGGGACCATAGAGATTGCAGGGCATTAAACTCACAAAATCTTTTTTAAATTGTTTGCGTATGGCTTGGCATAACTTAACTCCAGAAATCTTAGCGATGGCATACCATTCGTTAGTAGGCTCCAGACTTCCTGTAAGCAAATGTTCCTCCTTTAAGGGCTGAGGGGCCAACTTTGGATATATACATGAACTACCGAGAAAAATAAACTTCTTAACATCTAATTCATGTGCTGCACCAATCAGATTATTCTGAATTTGCATATTCTCCATTAAGAAATTATAGGGGTATTGATCATTGGCCAAGATACCCCCAACCCGGGCAGCAGAATCGATGATAACGTCTGGTTTCTCAGAGGCTATAAAATCATATACTTTTTGGGAATTACGCAGATCTAATTCTTTACTCGTCTTACCTATAAGATTTGAATACCCGCTGGCTTCTAAAGCTCGCCAACAAGCTGAACCTACCATACCTGTATGACCAGCTATATAAATTTTCAAGCTATGTTTAAAGTCTTTTTGATGATTGATCATGTGATTATTAGTGTGTTAAACCAGTGCGGTTTAAAGGTTATTATTCAAAATAGTTCATCACACGATAACCGCTATTTTGAAGATGTTTTTCTTTTTCCATCAATTCAATATCACTAGCCATCATTTCAGCGATGAGTTCGTTGAGATTGTATTTAGGTTTCCAACCTAGTTTAGTATTTGCTTTGGTTGCATCACCTATCAGCAGGTCTACCTCTGTTGGCCTAAAATATTTAGGATCTACACTTAGCACTTCATGACCTAATGGTATTTGATATTCAGGCATAGAACAACAAGTAACATAAGCTTTTTCATCAACTCCCATACCTTTAAACTCTAAGTCTATTCCTACCTCTTTAAAACTTTTACGTACAAATTCTCTTACCGGAGTTGTCTCTCCTGTGGCAATTACCCAGTCTTCGGGAGTATCTGCCTGTAAAATCATCCACATCATACGTACATAGTCTTTTGCATGACCCCAATCTCGCTGAGAATCCAGATTACCCAAGTAAATTTTATCTTGAAGGCCTAAAGCAATACGCGCAACGCCTCGTGTAATTTTTCTAGTTACAAAGGTCTCTCCACGTAAGGGGGACTCATGGTTAAACAAGATTCCGTTACAGGCAAAAATGTTGTAAGCTTCTCTATAATTTACGGTAATCCAATAGGCATACATCTTCGCAACCGCATAGGGCGATCGTGGGTAAAAAGGTGTAGTTTCACTTTGTGGGACTTGTTGAACTTTACCGTAAAGTTCTGAGGTAGATGCCTGATAAATCCGTGTTTTCTGTTCTAAACCTAATATCCGAACAGCCTCTAATATTCTTAAGGTCCCTAAACCATCTGCATTACCGGTATATTCTGGTGTTTCAAATGATACGGCAACGTGGCTCATTGCAGCCAAATTGTAAATTTCGTCAGGCTCAATTTCTTGAATCAAGCGTATTATATTCGTACTGTCTGTCATATCCCCAAAGTGAAGGATAAAATTTCTGTGCTCTACATGAGGGTCCTGATATAGATGATCTATCCGGTCTGTATTAAATAGAGAACTACGTCTTTTAAGACCATGTACCTCATAATCTTTTTTTAATAGGAATTCGGCCAGATAAGCACCGTCCTGCCCCGTGACACCCGTTATAAGCGCTTTTTTTCTCATTATTAACTTTTCGTGTTTATGCATTAAAAGGTTACAGAGATCATCTATAGGCTATTTTGAAACCAATGCTCCCAAAACGATCTTGTCCAGATATGTAGTAAAAATCCAATACCTTGACCAATTTCTATGCTCAGTTCTATTTATGGCTTCGCCGCAACTAGTCCCAGAATTGTGCTAATTGACATGACATTACCTATTTAGCCTTAATTAATTGAGAATGAATTTTACGGTGTAACCCAAACTTTCTAGGACTACCCAACATACATTCCTGGATTTTTTATCGATTATTCCCTTAAAATTTGTAAAACCTAAAGGGGTGAGGTCGATCGTACTACCTAGTCGACTCTCTGTAACTTCGTATGAAGTAATATTAGAAAAACCGGATATCCACTTTAAATTATCAATCTCATGCTCCTTAACGACAGCAGGTCTGTTTTCCCAGAATAAATATTTTGAAGTACCAGATATTTCAAAAACCCGGTCTCTATATTTCTCTTGAGTCCTTATAAGAACGATAGAAGGAAGTAATGCTACACGTACCCTTTTCGTTCTATCACTCCACTTTTTAACTTTTATAACAGAGGGACAAAATGCTTCGACATTTGCATCTAAATTATTTATATAAGACTCTATCTTTATCTCTTGTTTAGATCTTACATAAAGTACATACCAGTGCATATTGACTTACTTACTTTAGTATAGTTTTTAATCTCTGTTAAATTGCTATACAAAATTGAGTAATAAGATTTCGAATTTTAGAGTATTGTAATAAATGGTTCTTTTGTGGTATTAGTGAAGATATATCGTAATAAAGTGGATTCATAAAAAACTACTCAAACCTTGTAGTAGTTTTTAAATGGGAGTTAATGAGAAGGTAAATAAGAAATTGAGCAGATATAGTAACTTTTAGGCATGAACCTTAAAAAATATGACTACCTCAACAAGAAAAGAATAAAGTATCTTAATCTATATGCGTTTACTTTAACAGAGCATCAAAGTATTTAGAGAAAAGTATAATGAATAAAAAATTGTTAGAGTAACGGCTAAAAAAATACCACCCCCTAAACTGCTATAGCTTTATTAAAGACATAACCTGATTTGCAGTATTACCTTGTTTGACATTTTCTAAAAGAAGCGTATGCAAGCTTTTCAAATTTGAATTGAAAAAACCTGACCTAATACAAAACTTCTTGAGTACAGAATAAAGGTTAGGTTCTATGTAGTAATTATCATGAACATAAGCATAGAGATCATAAAGAAATTCAAAATGCTCTTGAAAGGATAGATCATGTATTTCGTAATCACTACTAGTATCAGCCTTATAAATCTTCGGTATTTCATTGTCACGAGCCCAATTGTCTAAAATATGCTTTTCTAATTGAGAGGAAGATAAGTGGTAATGGTAATGCAGTAATTTTAGTCTAGAGTTTTGTATCATTATGTTTTATCGATTACTGAATCTTCAAATTAACGCAACATTAAATCCAAATATGCAATTATAACATATAATTATTATGATATTAATAAAATTTAGCATTTCAAATGGATTTTAAAGTCAAGCCAATAATATTCTAATGTAAGTACATAATAGTTTATTATAAAAATGAATTATTAGATACTGTTGGTTAAATTCAAAACCGTTAACTAGCCTTTTCCTTCCTGTATTCTTAGTAGCGCTATAATAGCTTATAAAACTTTTCTGCTAGTTTTTGTCAAAGCTTATACGTAACTCCCTCTGTACTTGGAGTCCTCTACAATCTTACAGTTAATTATTTAACAGCTGAGTACGGACTAAAAATTGAATCCCCTATCCTACTTACGAAAGAATTAAAAATTAGGTTTCCAATCTTTCACATTAAATGGCTCTTTTCAAGATTATTAACCTAAACAGGTACATATTCTTTCTGTACAGACTCCCACTTATAGGCTTTTAGAAATCTAAAATAACTCAATTAATACATAAAAAGACCACTTATTACATACAAAACCCATATGTCACTTATAATATAATAGTATTGATGTACACCATAAATTTGTTCAACATTGAATAATTAGAACCCACATCGTGTAAATCACTAGTATCCAAAACCCTAATCACTAAAGACTAAAATAAATAAGCGATTTATGTAGTATAGCTGCAGATATAAGTGGAGGTATTATCCGATTTATAAATCATCAGATATATTATGTGAGACAAAATATCAAGCCTGTTTTCATCTCTTTTAAAACCGGATACCTAAAAAATATGGGGTGTGGCTATCTGTTTTTAAAAACTTATAACCTCGTTAATGCTAAAAGTGACCGTTCCCTTTATTTTACTCCTAATAGCCACTACTCTTCAATCGTGTGCATCAAAAAAGGACATTCTTTATTTTCAAGATGCCAGTACTTATAGTGACCAGGCGATTGATTATAAACAGAATACAATTCAACCTAACGATATTCTTGCTATTACTATAGGAGCGATAGTTAACGAAACTGCAATACCTTATAATAAACCTACACCTACGAGTTCAACCAGTGCCCAAAATAATATAGAAATCCTCAAACTTCAAGGATATTTAGTAGGCACAAATGGCATGATAAAATTACCAGTTCTTGGGGAACTAAGTACTACCAATAAAACTACATATGATCTCGAACGCTATTTAACCACGGTTTTGGAAGAAGATGGGCATTTAGTCAACCCTTCTGTAAGTGTAAGGCTTTTAAATGCAAAGGTTACCGTGTTAGGAGAAGTGAACAATCCGGGAACTTTCACATTTACAGAACAGTATATTACGTTACCCCAGGCATTAGGGTATGCAGGAGACCTAAAGATTAATGGTATTCGCAAAGATATTGTGTTAATACGGGAAGCAGATGGTATACGGCATATAGCTCATGTAGACCTCACCACATCTAACTGGATGAATGATAGTAAGTACATCATAAAACCTAATGATGTAATTCTGGTGAACCCTAACAATGCTAAAATAAAAACAGCAGGCTACATAGGCAATGCATCTACTGTTTTAACCTTGGCCAGTTTGATACTTAGCACTGTAGTTTTACTAACACGTTAACCTAAATTATGAGTATAATCATAAACGATAAAAACAGGGACCCTTTTGAGAATGAAGAAAAAATAAATTTTAAAGTTGAAATTAGAAAATATCTTCAATACTGGTACTGGTTTGTTGGCTGTGCCTTTTTAGCTGCACTACTATCGCTTCTCTATTTAAAACTATCATACCCTAAATATAACAGTTACGCGCGTGTCAAAATAATAGATGACAAGCAAAACAGTGAATTTTCTTTGGACGTGAGTACCTTAATGGGAAAGTCGGTTATTAATCTGGAAAATGAAATAGCTGTTTTTTCATCATTCAGGCTGGTAAAGCAAGTCGTAAACGATTTAAATCTAAATATCTCGTATTTTAAAACTGACAATTTAAAAAGCAGAAGATTGTTTAGAGTTCCTTTTAAAGTAACCTATCAGGAAGGGAACAAATTAAATGATATATTAGAATTTGAGATTAAAATAAAAGATCAGGGGTATACTATTATAAACAAACTTAACCGCGAGGAAATTAATACTCAAAGCTTTTGGTATGAGTCTGATAATGATAATTTCCCTATAAATATAATGCCAGTTGCCTCGGAAGTTATAACCAAATATCAAGGTTCTGAATATTCAATTACCGTAACTAGTCTAAATTCTAAAGTCCATGGCCTATTACAATCTTTAAATATTGAGCCCGAGGGTAAAGACAGTGACATTATAAAATTAAGTATAAGATCGAGTATCCCTGAAGAAGCCAGGGCTATTTTAAATAAATTAATTAATGTATATGCTGAGGATGGTATTTTAGATAAACAAGAAGTTTCTAAACGTACAATTAATTTTGTAGATGAACGATTTAAATATTTATTATCAGAACTAGACTCTATAGAACAAAGTAAAGAAAGCTATAAACAAGATAATAATATAAGTGTTTTTGATGGTGATGCAAGTGCTGCTATTCTAAAAAAATCTTCAAAAGATGAGTCTTTATTTAATATAGAGACTCAGGTACTTTTAACGAATGAGTTGAAACAATCCCTGCAAACAGAAGAAAATAAATTAGAACTCCTCCCTTCTAATATCGGCTTACAGAGTGCTACAATAAATGAGCTTACTCAGGAATACAACATGGCACTATTAGAGTATGAAAAATTAAAAGCCAGTGCAGGCTACAACAACCCATCAATCCAACAACTCAAATTAAAAATCATAGATTTAAAATCAAATATAAACAGGTCTATTGAAGGATACCTTTTGCAATTAAAAACAACCTTAAAAAAGACCAAAACTTCATTAGGAAATGTTGAAGATTATTTTGAATCCATCCCTCAAAAAGAGAAAACTCTGCGCAATATAGACAGACAACAAAACCTAAAAGAAGAGCTGTATCTATTATTGCTTCAAAAAAGGGAGGAAGCAGCTATAAACCTGGCCGTAACAGTATCAAATTTAAAAGTTATAGATTTAGCGATAACCGACGAAATACCTGTATCACCAAAGAAAAAAATTATCTTTTTTGGCTCTATTCTGGGAGGTCTCTTAACGGTGTTTGGGATCTTATTCTTAAAATTTGAACTCAATACCAAAATCTTTAATGTAGATGATATTGAAGCTATTAATAAGAAAAACCCTGTTTTGGCAGAAATCCCCAACTTCGAAGAACACAAAAATGCTACCATTCAGCAAGCTGAGGTGTTTAAAGGCTTAGTGCACAGTATTAATTTCATAAGGCCAAAAAATGCAGAAAAAACAGCCGGGTACAGTTTACTGGTTACCTCGGCAATTAAGGGAGAAGGTAAAACTTTTGTCGCGTATAATTTAGCCGTTACGCTAGCTGAACTGAACAAAAAAGTAATCTTAATAGGTGCAGATTTTAGAAATCCACAACTGCAGCGGTACTCTGATATCGACAGAAAGGTTTTGGGCATCACAGACTATCTTTATGATCAGTCATTAAATTGGCGTGATCTGCTAATAAAAACTGCTACACCAAGTTCTAGTGAATTTGATTTGATGTTAACGGGTGCTATTCACCCCAATCCTGGTCTTTTGTTATCAAACGATAATTTTGAGTTATTCTTAAAGGAATTAAAAACTAAATACGATTATATTATATTAGACACTGCTCCTACACTACTGGTAACCGATACGTTGCTGTTTTCTAAAATTACAGACACTACGCTATACGTTACAAGATCTGGTTTTACAGATAAAAAATTAGTAGAATATTCTAAAAGACTGATTGAAGATGGAATGATCAATAATGCGGGCTATCTTATTAACGGTATAGCCTACAACAAAAGATATGATTATAATTATGGCTATGGCTATGGCTATAATGCCAGCTCAGATAACAAAAAACCCTGGTATAAGAAAAAATAGATACCAGTAACCTCCTCCTTGAAAAGCGGACAGATTAAAAACAGAAGATTTCGGGCAAATCTATCTACCGACAAATGCAAGCCTGCCTTTGTCGCAAAGCAATAAACGGAACAATACATTTTTAGCACAAGACCCGTCTCTCAGCATGCAAGTCTCGAGTATGCCGTAAACTGAATGTCATTTCCAGAGGTCACCCTGAGTTCATTGAAGGGCCAGTCGAGAAATCTTTGCCTTATGCAATACTGAATCCAGTTCAGCATCAAACGGCTTAATTTAAAACGAGTGTTTCCCTACGATTGACATCCCCTGCTTTTAACCTAATTCCATCTTTCACAAGTTACCTACTCGGGTAACTTAGGTGCTCGCGTCCTCAGATCTCCAGAAGTCAATGTGTGTAAAAAAGCTTCTAAGGCATGCATCTCTTCCCGAGTGAGATTTAATTTTTGAAGGATAGGAGAAACCTCAGGAATTAACGAGTCACGAGGCGTTCCTAGATACCGCTTTTGAACCACTTGAGGATTTCCCAAATTATAGAACTCTACCACATCCCGTAAACTGGGAAAATGCCCGTGATGCATCCAAGGGCCGGTGCGGCCTACTTCTCTTAAAGAAGGGGTTCTGAATTTACCAATATCTGCAAGATCACCGGTAATGGTAAACCTTCCGAAGTCTTCATCTTTAGTTCCAAACAACACCTGCCCGTCATTATGGTATTGATTGTCGCTAAAATAACCACTGTTATGACAATTGATACAGCGTGCTTTGGTACGAAACAAATGCAGCCCCAGCACTTCTTCATCGGTGAATTGGTCTGGTCTGCCATCGATGAAGCGATCAAACTTACTGGTACGGCTAATTAGCGTACGTTCAAAGGTCGCTATAGCTTTTTGAATAAATTCTAAAGAGATGGTATCCTTACCAAAAGCTTCCTTAAACAAAGGTTTGTAGCCAGCTACTTCAGCAATCTTATCTACAGCCAGATTAAGCTGTTCGTTCATTTCTACAGGATCTGCTATAGGAAAACGCGCCTGTTCTTCCAGACTGCTGGCACGCCCATCCCAGAACAACTCGTGCGCGAAAGCAGCATTCATAATGGTCATTGCATTGCGCTTTCCGTTTTGTCGATCATGCCCAAAAGAACGGGTAATATTATCGGTCCACCCCAATTCTGAATTATGGCAGGAAGCACATGCTATTTGTCCGCTCACCGACAACCTGGGATCAAAGAACAATTTTTTCCCCAAGTCTGCTTTTTCTTTAGAATATGGGTTGTCCTCAGGAAAAGGAACCTCCTCCAAATGCCCTATTTCTTTAAAGTTGGTGATGCTGCTGTCTAAATGGGGTGCAGGCCAGGTTTTCGGATCTCCAGTGGCATACACCTTACGGAGTTGGGCGATAGCGGTATATTCTCCTTTCTCAGTTTCCTTACAGGAATTCAAAAGAAGCAGCGCGAGACACAGTATAGATAGCTTTTGCATAATCAATGATTTAAAGAATTAAAGAGTGATCTCTTCTACGCACGAGTTGCCCGGTAAGTCTGCAGGATCTTCATAACCCCTGTCGTTATAGATATAATATTCTGAGGTCACGGTTCCGCCATACAACGCATCATTGGTTACCCGCAATTCAAACTTCATCTCCCAGAGCGTTTCTGAAACCTGACGGTAGCTTCCACTTCCTGAGATCGCCAATTCAAATAGTTCGCCATCTCTGTTAGAGATCGTTAAAAACTGTGGAATCACAGCAACACTTCCTTGGGTAGTATTGGTTCCTCCTTCCGGATAAAATTCAATAGCCGCCTCAATATTAAAGCCCGGTGATGCGGAAGCATCGGTTGCTTCATTAGCAAACCAACGTTGCAAGTTGAACGGATTGGTCGTTCTGCCTGCCAATGATGAACTGAAACCGATACGGTAGGCATCGTAATACACATCATCAGCAGGATCTGGTGTAGCATTGTCAGAACCCAAAATCGCATTTGGATGGTCTGCAGCTACCTCAACCGGTACCGCAAAGGCAGTCCAGGACCTCCAGCTGCACGCGCCATCATTATCATGGTCTATCCAGTTTTCGCCACGTACCAGATAGAAGGGATTGCTCGTATCGTAAAAATGAGACGCCGGATTGGTTGCCAGATCACGATCGGTTTGTATGGGTTTGATCACCAAAAGATTGGCATTACCCGAAATGTTATATGCTGGTTGCTGTTGTAAAGTAATGATGGTCTGAAAATTGACATCTGCAGCGCTCAAATCTTCGTTTAGGGTTAACCTATAGCTGATATAATCACTTCCCTGCCCCATACGGGCTAAGGTATACTCAAATCCATTTAAGAAGCTGAAGATCGCCGCTTCATCTACTTCCTCTTCAATATACCCATTAGGGAATTCCACACGAAAATCCACTGTTTCTCCCACCGTACCTGAGAGGTCAATTCTGCTCGTATTCAGCTGGTAGCTAGTGTTTAACTCGCCTAAAGTCACTTCAAAGCGATCGCCTACAGTAGTATCGTTCCAAGCACCCAACTGAATGTTAGGATCCGAAACACCGGTAAGGCTAAAATCTATAGTCTCCCCTACTGTCCAGCGCCGGTTAAAACGCACCTCGATTGTATCGGTAGGTTGTGCTGCCGTAAAGCTCAGTTCTTCGGGTTGCACCTCATAGGCGGTATCAGGCAAACCACTAGTTACACTATAGCTAGCGGTAACCGTCTCCTCAAGGGCGCGCGCACTCAATACCACAGGGATTTTCAAGGTGCGCAACGAGGTATTCTCATACGTTGCTACTGGTAACATATTACCACTAAGCTCTGGGTATTCCAAAGGTTCATTATTGTTGTTGACCAAAAAGTTAAAGCGTAAAGAAGCCGGTAGCTCCTGATTTTGCTGATTGCTCAACTCATCGTCAGTACATCCTAAAATAAGGCTCAATGCCAATAGGAATAGTAGTTTAGTAGCCTTCATTTTGTATCAAGTTTGCATTGAGGTTAATATTGCTTTGCGGGATGGGTAGTACAAAAAAGTTGGAGGGATAGTTCAGAATACAGGTGGTAGCCAGACAGCCGTCGTTGCGGTTCACAGCGCGGCCCATACGTTTTAGGTCAAAAAAGAGTTGGTTCTCAAAAGCGAGTTCGCGTCTGCGTTCTAAAAATAATTCTTCTTCCAGATTATCGATTTGTACTAAAGCCTGTAGCCCTCCACGCTCGCGAATCATATTCAGGTTGCTCAGGGCGGCATCAGTATTATTGAGTTGGTAAGCGGCTTCTGCTGCGATCAGGTATTGCTCGCTTAAGCGTAAGATGGGATTCCCGGGATTCCCCTGAAACTTCCCGGTGAAATAATAGGTGCGGTCTACCAATTGCTCGTTTTCTAAAGTAGATAACTCCTTAACCACAAAAAGAGCTCCACGTATGTCTTCAGGAGCATACAGGTCAAGCAGATCTTGAGAAGCCACATAATCGGCATAGGTATTCGCACTGCTATACCCATACTGTGCAGCCCTACTTCCACCAATAGCTCCATCGGCATCTACAGAAACTGAAAGCTCTAACAAGATCTCAGAAACCGGCTGCAAAGGTTCTTCCCAAGACTCCAGATAGCTTTCTTTAGGCGTAAGTGTTAAGCCCGAAGTAGCGATCACCTGCGTGGCGTGGGTATATGCATTTTCCCAGGCGCCTTGTTCCAGATAGACACGGGCCAGCAAAGCTTCGGCACTCATAGCTCTAAAATACGAGTACCCGGGGCCTTCTAAAACAGGGGCATCAGGAAATAGGCTTAGCGCATGTTCCAGATCGGCGGTAATAGCAGTATAGGTCTCCTGCAATCCCAAACGCGGTGCATAATCTAAAGCTTCCTGCAGGGTTTCGGTTTTATAGACGATCCCCGGCGTATTGGCTTCAGGATACTTAATATTCTGTGCATACACCTGCAACAAGGCAAAGTGCATCATCGCCCGTACACTCAACGCTTCAGCAGCAATAGCATCCCGGTCTGTAGCGCTCAAATAGGCTACCCTGTCGATGTATTCTAACAGCAAGTTGGCCGCAGAGATCGCCGCATAACTGTTGTCGTAAAAGGATTCCATCTCACTCTCTAAAGCGGTATCGTTAAAATTATACACCTGCTGTACATTAGGGGGTACGCTTAGCGCCCCTTGATTGCTTCCCAAAGCATCCGGTGAGAATTTCAAATTTCCTCCTTGCAGATCGGCATATACGGTGTATTGTTCAAAACGCAGAGTGGTTTCCATCGAAGAGTACATCCCTGCAACGGCTTCCAGCATCCCCTCGCGGGTAGCCAACTGCTCCCCAATAGAAATCTGACTTCCCGGTTGTTGTTCTAAAAAGTCACTACAACCCACTTGCAGTAACAGGAGAAGCATAAGACTCGTGGTATATCTATTTTTTTTCATCATCATGTGTTTAAAAGCTGGTTTTAACTCCTAGTGAAATCGTGCGTGCCTGTGGATAGGTAAAACGGAATTCGCGAATCCCATTACGTCCCGCCGGCGATTTGTCTTTATACCAATAGGCTACATTAGATACATCGAGAAATACTGAAAGTTGGTCTAACGGAACCTTCAATGTACGCACTGGTATAGTATAGGTCAGGTTGATATTACTCAGTTTGATAAACGTAGCGTCGTACAAATATTTACTCATGTTAGCGGCTATAGGGTTGGTATTGCTCACTAAAGGCTGTAAGGCTGCAGTGTCTCCCGGGCCTCTCCAATAATCAAACGCATTGACGGAAAGATTACGGCTCGTTGTAAAATTATACTGCGAGATCAGTTGGTAATCGGCCAAGTACTCCCCGCCTATTTGGTACGATCCTCTCACGCTCAGGCTCAAACTGTTCCCAAATTGAAAACTGGTGCTGAATCCTCCATAAGCATCCGGCTGACTGTCTCCAATGGGTTGCCAGTTGGCTTCGGTATATAAAGAGCGGTAGGTCGCAAGGTCATAAACCTGATCATTATACCGAATCATATCTCTTCCCGTTGCCGGATCGATACCTGCCCAATCCAGTCCCCAGATCGCAGAGGTACTATAGCCGATACGTTGTGCAAGAGCACGTGCTGCAGTAGAATAATCACTTCCCAGCCCAACCAAATCGGTTACCTCATTCTTAAGGGTCGCAATATTGAAACTCGTATTCCATTTAAGTTTCTTATTATCTACCCATTGCATACGTGCGCTAAACTCCAGCCCGGTGTTGTACATCTGCGCAGCATTGAGTTGCAAACTACTAAACCCACTTTCTGAAGGAATATCACGCGAGGTGATCAGGTCCCTAATATCGTCGTAATAATATTCTGCAGTAAGCTGTAAACGTCCAAACAGGTTGATGTCGAGCCCAGCATTGTACTTGATGTTACGTTCCCAACTCAACTGCGGATTGGGTGCTGCACTAGGCGTTGCTTCCGTCAGACCATTATACCCCGAATTGATGCGGCGGTTGTACAAGCCTAAAGCACGGTACGAACCGATACGCGAATTCCCGGTGCTTCCGTAACTGGTGCGCAGTCTTAAAAAATCTAACCAAGCGGTGTCGTTCAAAAAATCTTCTTTTGAAAGTACCCAACTCAATCCGGCACCGCCGTTGTAGGCCACATTGCTGTCGCTACCAAAGACCGAACTCTCATCTCTTCGGAAATTGGCCAGAAAATAATACTTGCCTTTATAGTTATAATTCACCTGCCCGTAAAACGAAACCCGGGAGTTGTTATTGATATCGGCACGGTAGGTTTGGTTACTGAAACGCTCATCTACAGCGGTATCCAGATTATCATCCTGTACCGCATCGGCAACCGCATTAATGCTGTCAGGGTTGGTGAACCCGGTTCCTGAAGCATAATCCAGATCGGTTTTTTCCTCACTCAGTTCGAGTCCGCCCAGGATATCAAAACCGTGATCGCCCCATTGTTTTTCATAGAAAACCTGCGTTTGCCAGTTCCAGCGGGTGCTATTACGCCCATTGATTAGGCGACGTCCCCAGCGTGGGTAGGTTTCTCCATCAAGCACAAAAGTTCCGTTCCCTCTTCCGCTTTCATTGGCGCCCGAAAAATAACGATCTTGCTCTTTGTCTTTATAATCCAAACCGAATAGAGACGAAATCTTTAAGCCTTCGATCACCTGATAATTGATGTTAAAGCTTCCCAGGAGGCCGTAACCGGTGTTGTCATTTCGATTTTGTGCAATGGCAGCTAGCGGATTGGCTACGGTGTTTACACCGAGTAATGCAAAAGAACCGTCTTCGTTATACGGACTCAAGCGCGGTACAAAAGCATACCCATAATAGATATTGGGTTGTGTGCGTTGCTGATAGCTGGGAGAAAGGGATAAGCGGAAGTTTAACTTCCCCAAATCATACCCTAAATTGATGTTGGCATTAACCTGTTTATTCTCATTACCCATTTGTGGCTCATCGATATCCAGATAGGTAACGCTGGCCCGGTAATTAAAGCGTTCTGAAGCTCCCGAAGCACTCAGGTTGTATTTAGTATACACCCCGGTAGTGTTTAAGAGATCAAACCAGTTGGTATTTAAACCATTCTCCAAAAGTAAGGTTCCCCCAGTATTGCGTAAAAATTCGTTGCGCAATTGGGTGTATTGCGAGCCGCTCAAATACTGAATTTGATTGATCGCTTCAGAAACTCCCAACTGCGTAGAAAAGCTGTAGCGGGTCTTGCCGCGTTTTCCTTTTTTGGTGGTGATGATGATCACCCCGTTAGCTCCATCAGCACCATAAATACCCACTGCTGCAGCATCTTTCAAAACGTTGATGCTTTCTATATCTCCAGGAGCGATCTTAGCCAACGGATTGGTAAACGACTCTCCGGCAACCCCTCCCCCATCAAAAAACGCATTGTCGATCCCGGTTTCTTCCGTCATGATCACACCGTCAATAATAATGAGCGGCTGGGTAGAGGTTCCCAATAAGGAATTGTTAAGCGGCGTCAACGAACCCTGTCCGCGAATATCGATACGCACCGGTTCACCCACGCCCGAAGTATTCTCAATCAGTACCCCGGCTACCTGCCCTTCCAGCATTTTATCGATGCTTTCTGAAGCCTGCTCTACGGGTATTTCTTTATCGGTCACGGTAACAATACTTCCTACCACTTCCTCCTTTAGCTTTTGAGTACCGTATGAAGAGGTAATCACTACCTGATCCAGTTCGTTTTGCGCTTCTTCCATCTGAATGTCTAATCGGCTGCGTGATCCTAAAGTCACGAGTTGGGTTTCCATTCCCAGATAGTTTACCTCCAGCTGTACGGCATTCAGAGCTACGGCTTGCACCAAGTACTTAAAGTTTCCGGCTGCGTCGGTCATCACTCCCTTTCGGGTATTTACCACAGTAAGCGTAGCGCCAGGCAAGGGATTGCCATAGGTATCGTGTACAGTCCCGGTAATCATTCGGCTTTGCTCTTGATTTTGTAAAGCCGGTTTTTGTTCTAAAATGATAATCTGCTTACCTTTTATCGTATACCGGTAGGGTAATTCGGAAAAAACAGCATCTAATAATTGAACAAGTTCTGTATCTGTAGGTGCTTTTTGTAAACTGGCGTTTAAAGTAATCTTACTGGTATTATATACAAAACGGTAATCTGTTTGTGCCTCTACCAAAGCTATCAGTTGATCCAGACTTTGAGGAACCTGATCTATTTTAACCTTTATTTGTTGTGCTTGAAGCGTTGTAGAAAGACTCATTAAAAGCATTCCAAAAAAGAACAAGTGGTACGGTAGGCTCCATACCCGTAGTTTAGTTTTTATCATTAGCTATAAATTAATGGTTGGTGTTAGGTTTGGTTAGGGTAATATGCTGACCATGGATCTCATACACAAAATCTGTATCCAACTGAAGTACTTGAAGGAGCTGCTCAATGCCTAAATCAAGTTTTACAGTACCGCTAAAGCTTTGCTGCGCCAACTGCGGATAGTGGTTATGAATCTTTACATTATAATGCCGCTCTAGCCTTTTTAAGATTTCCGTACATGGCGTATTATCCAATAACAGCTCACCGTAAATCCAGGCGATTTCTTGCTCTATATTGCCGGCCTTTTTGGTAAACTCCTGGGTGTTTCGGTTATAAGAAGCCAACTCTCCCGGGATCAATACCATACCAGACTTAAGTTTTTTATTTTGATGAAGCCCTACAGAGCCTTCTTCCAATGCGGTCTCAATAAAACCAGATTCTGCATAAGCCTTGACATTAAAGCGGGTGCCCAATACGGTTACAGTTAGAGGACCGATATGCACCTGAAAAGGTTTTTGAGGGTTTTTAGCTACATCAAAAAAGCCTTCCCCTGTTAAACGTACTTCTCGTGTTGCTCCAGTAAAGACATTAGGAAACTCCAAAGTACTTCCTGCGTTAAGATATACCTGAGAGCCATCGGCTAACAAAACTTTGTAGGTTTTACCATAAGGTACCGTGATGCGTTGGGGCAAAATCTGTGTACTGTCGGCACCTGTTTCGTATGTTATCTGTTGCGCAGTTGCTTCTGCTACCTGCATACCGTTAGCAGCAGTAATCAAGACCGGTTGCTCTTTTTCTAGGGTATAAGAGTCATCTTGTGATATCTCAAGTACAATGGCATTTTCTGTTTTGGGTTCAAATGCAGATCGCGAAGCATACCAGGTGAGTGCTCCTCCAAGCAACACTAAAAAGACCGCTACGTATCTCCAAATTTTAGTCCGGCTTTGTTTTGGTTTCAATTGCGGACGTTGATTCTTTAAAAGGCTGGCATCCATCTGAGCTTCTGATGTAAGCGCCCAGGCTGTTTTCAGTTGTATAAATTCCTGTCTATTTCGAGGAGCTGCTTCAATCCACGCAAACAACACATCGACTTCTGCTTCTGTTGCTTCATTGTTGAAATATTTATAGAGAATAGCTTTATCCATTGTTTTAAACAGCAGGTTTGATCTAAGTACAACTCAGAATCAGCAAACCCTATGTTAAATTGTGATTTTTTTAAGATTAGTCTAGAAAGAGGGCGATCAAAAAGGCAGGAAGGTAGTCTGAAAGTGCCTCCCGAAGGTGATTTAAAGCCCGTGTCATATGGGCTTCTACCGTTTTGATAGATATATTCAACTCGGTTGCAATCTCTGCGTTTTTTTTATAGGCTACCCGCTTCATAGTATAGATAATTTGGGTCTGCTCGGGGAGTTGTTCTAAAAAACGCGAAACATTTTCTTGCAGTTCGGTAAGACTCAAACTGTCGTAATCCAATGCATTCAAGACTTCAAGATTCAGATTCTGTTCTTTTTCAGCCAATGCCACATTCCGGTAGTTCCGCACCACCTTCTCATGTTTGAGTACATTAAGACATTTAGACTTGGCTGCAGTATATAAAAAAGAGGGTATCCCTTCAGGCTTTTGAAGCTTTTCCCGATTCAACCAAAGATTGATAAAAGCCTCTTGAGCCATGCTTCGGGCTTGCTCCTCGTCGTATACAAACTGTTTACAAAAGCCGGTGACAGCAGGATAATAGCGTTCAAAAAAGTGTGTAAATGCCCGTTCACTTCCTCCCTTCAATTGAGAGAAAAGCAAAGCTTCAGAAATATGATCAGGTTTAGGGGACATGACAGGTAAACTTAACTGCAAATATACTCATTATTTAGAATGAGAATAAATAATAAAGACTTTTGTACACCAGCCTTTCAACATACAATCAATATTAGTGATTTTTTTTTCAACTCCTTGTTTGGGAAATTGGGCATTGCTATTGCCGCTTGAGACTTGAGACTCTTAATATAGCAAAGTAGCCATACAAGACATAAAGAGCTAACGTATTGTCATTTCGAGAATTCACCCTGAGCGATAGCCGAAGGGGTTCTTTGAAAACAGGTGAATTCAATAACCTGCAATCAAGCCTCATCCTGCCGCATCTTATACTCCAACTTCAGGATCAGCTCTTCCAGAAACTTAGTTCTGCTACCCTTTCGGGCTTTGATTTCCCCATACGTTTTATAAACCCCATCCAGCTTAACATTAAAAAAATCCTCAAAAGAAGCCACTAACATACTCAGGTCAGACAAGCCATGGTTTAAATATTGGGAGGCGTATAACGCATAAATGAGCTCGATTAAGGCGGTTTTAGACCTAGACCAGAGCATCACATGATGCTTCTGAGGTAAATAAACAGCTTCACTACTCGGGTTTAGGATCTTAAGCGCATCGCGTAGGTAATGAATAAGGCAGTACATCGCCTGCACTTGGGCCCAGAGCATATCGTGCGAACTGCTGAACTCAGCATAGTCATAATGGTACAGCATCGGGTTTATGGGATAATTCTGCTGCGCATGGCGCGTAAAGAACTGACGATCCAGATAGGTATGTTCTTCTTCCCTATACCGGACAAAATGCTTATTGCGGTTAAAGAACTTATTGATCTTACACAACTCCTTTTTATAAAACCGGGTCTGAAAAGAAACTCCGGTCTTGGGTTTCCGCAGCTCACACGTGCGCATTTCAGTAAAATAGATGAGGTAACTCATCGGGCAGGGTTTGAGATGCTTAAAAAATGGATCTCCTGAGGCACATCTTCAAAATCTTATTGCTCCACGAGCTCCTTGAGACCGACCAGAGTTTTAGATGCGACTTCAATCCCCAGTGTTGTTTTTTTAAGGGGTCGGGTACTACGAATACCCGGATGTTCAATTCTTGGTGGAAGTTTTGTAGCGCTGTAGCAAACATGGTAACATCAGTTAGACAGGTGAGTACATAAGGAGGCAGATGTATGTTCAAAACACAGGAAATATAGGGATTATCGAAACGGTTTAAATACCGGAAATTAGGGACAATTCAAGTGCAGTTTAAGCAAACCACAAGATCACGGGCTTGAAGCAATAATACATCTTAACAGGTGGAATACCATCGCCAGATTTTACTTCTTGTATTAATAAATGAACTACCAGGCATACACTGCCAGCGCTGCTGCGTTCCTTTTCCTGTTGCAGAAAATCATCGTACTCTAGAATCTCCATAGTTTAGGTTTTAGCACTACTTGACCGAAACTAACTAATTTTCAAAACACTACACAGTGCCTACTTTACATCACAATAAAATAATCCCTCATTATATACTCCGAGTCAAAAAATCCCTTAGACCTTACTTTAAATCCCTTACACCTAACTTATTATTAAGGCTTTTTTATAATTTTAATTCATATAAAAATATTCATCATGCGTCAGTATTATAAAAACGCGTATGCCGAATATCGGATTGAAGCAGGAATCCTGTTTTTATACTACACCACACGCTGCCTCTCCCTACAAATAGCAACAAAGGTTGTACAAGATCGTCTGCGATTTCAGATTGATACACCGTATCCGATATACTGCGACGTTAGAGAAATCATAGATTCTACCAAAGAAGCAAGAGACTACTTGCTACAGGAGGGTTCAGCGTTAACTCGTGCAATAGCGTTTCGCATCGACAAAGGGCTTACTGAGAACATGTTAAAATTCTATTTACTACATCGGGAACCACATATCGCTAGCCGGTACTTCTATGAGAAAGACCCGGCAATAGCGTTCCTTAAAAAATACCGGGAACCAAAACAATAACTAACGATCTAAATAACATGAACTATGGTTAATATTGATGCACAAGCCGAAGAAATCAAAAACATGATTCTCAAGATGGGAGCAGGTAATTTCAGCAACCGCATTCCCCGAACCGCAGACAATACAGAGACAGAAACTATTATTGCCTTACTTAATATGCTGGCGCAGGAGTTTGAGGTTGCTTACAATCCTCTTTTTGGTATTCCTCCGACTACTATGATAACACGGGTACAACAATATATATTTATTCTCGATCACCAGTACGACATTTTACAAACCACCTTTAATGTAGATACAGACAGCCCTCTGGAAAAGCAAAACTTTTTAAACATCCTCACTCCTACTTCTCAGGAGGAATTTAAAATGCTAGTGAAGACCCTTAAAAAAAAGGATAAAACGCTCAATACGCAATTAGAGGTATTAACCGGTAAAAAATTAGTGCTGCCACTAAATTGTAGTGTTGTTCAACTAAAAGATTCTGACCCTGCTTCAAAGCTTTTGGTCATGTTAAGCCATATTCAAACCTTAAATCCTTTACTACTCGGTAAACCACCGGTTAAGCGAGAGTATCCGATGCTAAAATTAAAGGTCATAAAAAGTTCTCAGGATATCAAAAAGTTTCGGGAAATAGAGGTTTATATTAGAAAGCATATTAACAAGCCACTCGTTTCCTTAAAAGATATCGCGTCAGCGTTCAACATGAATGAGTTTAAGCTTAAAAAGGGATTTAAAGAATTATATCAGACCAGTGTATTTAAATACCACATGCAATCCCGCTTAACCCATGCCCTCCAACTTATTATCAGCACAACAGATCGACTTTCAGCTATAGCCCAGAAAACGGGGTTTAAGAATTATGTTCATTTTGCTCAGTCCTTTAAAAAAGAATTCGGAGTACCCCCAAGCCACCATCGCAAGCAAGAATAATCCCTTAGACTGTAGTTTTAATCCCTTAGACTTTAATAAGATAGGCGAACTTTATGCTATAAAGTTTTTACCATGGCTACAGCAAGATCTACAAAGCAAATTGTAAACCAGGGAGTAATAAGCCTCTTAATTTTACTGTGGGTCTATGCCGCCACGGCTAAACTGCTGGAGTTTGACCAGTTTAACGTACAGCTAAGTCAGGTAAGCTTTCTAAAACCGATAGCCGGGTTACTGGTCTATATCATCCCACTTGTAGAATACGGTCTTGCCGGCCTGTTGCTGGTATCCAAGACTCGTGGTACGGGATTATTGGGTTCTGCAATACTGATGAGCGTATTTACGGTGTATATAGCCGGGATGATCAGCTTTAGCCCGGAACTGCCATGTTCGTGTGGAGGAATCATCAACGACCTCACCTGGCAGCAACACCTGCTGTTCAATATAGGCTTTACTGCTTTGGCTATCACAGGTGTTTACGGTTACAGTGCCACCAATACGCCCAACAACAATAGTAATAGCAATAAGAATAGTTAATCATGCGCGTGATGATAAGGGGAAGCCGAAAACCTTCGAATTCGAGTAGGCATAATCTTTTAATACTTTTTATTATGAAAAAGTCTAAAATAATGATCCCGGTGATGACACTGGGACTGGCAGTAGGGCTGGCTTTTGCCAATACCGCAAACCAATCCAATGGTTGGATTGACCTGGATGGTACTCCAACACAATTGAGCAACGACCCGTGTACGGGAACTAGCCAAAATTGTTCTGTGCGTTTTGAGGACGATCCAGAGCAACGGACTTTTGAAGTCTATAAGGATATGTCATTGACTACCCGTAAAGAGAGTGGTGTTGATATACCCTATTTAATTCCGGGTACTCCTTAATCCAATAGGATAAAATCCGGTAAAATGCCTCCCCATAGCCGCTTCTATGGGGAGGTTATTTTAATTACTATCACTATCTCCGGTAACTCCCTTCCCCATAAAAATATACCGATGTTCAGGGACCAGTTTTTCTTGTATTAAAGCCTGAATATCCTGAGGAGTTACCCCTTCTAAATAGGCTTTTACCGCTTCAGGCTCCGGTAAGATGGTTCCCCAATTATAATAGCGATATCCTTTATCTAAAATCGATTTACCCGTTACACCCATTATATAAAATCTACTTTTAATCGCATCTAATTCTTTGACAGATATAGGATGTTCTTTAAACCGGGACACCAACTCCTCCACGTCATGGACCAAGATGGGTTCCATCCCCGTAACAGTAGGTAATATAATGCCCAGATTACTGCGTTGCAGATCCATATCCGAATGAGAAATGACGTGTACAATATAAAGGCCTCTTTTTTTGACGTGACGTAGTTCCCATACGCGTGTATTAATTACATCCCGCATCAGTTTTAAGTTAACCTGTGCCTTCCAGTCCTCCCGGGCAATAGGATAGGAATATTGAATTGTAAGATTGAGATCTGAAGGCAATATACCTGGAATGGCAAACGCTTTCTTTAAAGTTCCTTTGGGTAAAGAACGTACAACTTTTTCTTCCCGTTTTATCTGATTTTCAGATACCGGTAAATTTCCCAAATAGGTTTCCAAAAGCGGTAGGACTTCGGCTTCCTTAAAATCTCCACTCAGCAGAAACACAAACTCCTGAGGATGTTGAAATAAGCTTTGATAAATTTCCTTCAATTCTGTCATAGTAGATAATTGGACCGCCTTATAACGTTCCTCAGCTGTTAAACCAGGATTTGCTTCCTTAAGAACATTCTTACTAAGTACGGTTAAATCGTGTTCCTCCCTCCCGTAAGGTGGGCTCTTGTAAAATAAGAATTCATCCTCCTTCCAATAGGTAAAGGCTTCGGGATCCTCCCGGGGTGCAGACAAATACAAATGAGTAAGTTGTAACAAAGCTTCAAGACGCTCGGCCGGGGCCTGCAGTTTTATACCAGATTCTCCCTGGTTTACATACAAAGCTCTGCCGTAAATCATTCCCAGATCGGTAAGCATGCGTTGCATTTCAAAATGGGTATAGGCACCCGCCCCCGAGATATGTAACCACTCGGGTACAAGCTGGGCTTTTATAAAGTCCTCTTTATTCAGGTTACTGGCACCTACATCGCGAAAGCCATGTAATTTTAGTGGAACACCCTCCTGAGGGTAAAGTACGACCCGCGCACCATTAGCCAGTTGTATTAGTTGTCCTCCTAAAGTATCATTACCCAAATCTTTAGAAGCAATACGAGGCATTCGTGCAAGTAGTGAATCGGGTGTTAACTTCGTTTTCAGCTCCTCATTTCCCTCCGTACCTACCCCCTGTTTAGCCTGATCCAGCCAACTGCGGAACTCAGCCTCACTTAAGTTTAATACAGCGGCACCTTTGGGGGCCAAAATCCCAATATCCTGAGGCCCGTCTCTTAAAAAGGCTTTGAGCTCCGAATTTACAGTATCACACGAGAACCCATTTAACCAGCGCTTCTTTAAAGCAAGCTGATCAAATTCTAACGATTCCTCTGCCAGCATCCGTTGATCATAAGTACGCAATACCGCTCCCAAAGTATTCGTATCCCTTCGATCAATAGCCTTTAATTCCCTTTGTATGTATTTTTGATAAGCAGCCTCATCAATCCCCTGTTTTTTAAGTTGATTAAGCGCTGCAGCCACTTCCTCCACAGCGCCCCGTTCCCGTCCCGTAAAAGTTTTTAGTTTCAGTCCCAGTGCAGGCAGTTCACCAGATTTATCAACACCAAGTGTGTAGTGCAGCTTATAAGTCGTAGGTATTTGACGCAGGTGATCTCCAATAAGCTCATACAGCATTTCATACATCCACTTTTGCTGTAAGGCTTTAGGTTCTGCTTTTGGAGGGATTTGGTTACGCCAGTATAAATCGATTTTAGTTTCGGAGAGATCCTGTTCATCGTTATCACCATGCTCCAATTGTATAAATTGGTTGGGGCGTTGCAAATACTCCAATTTAGGATAAACCAGTTTTTTAGCAGGAGTAGCTTTTAATTTTCCAAAATAGCTTTCAATATCCTGCGCTGCCTGATCCAGATCAGTAATAGGCCCCACCATGACCAGTGTCGCCCGCTGCGGATGATACCAGTCGTTATAAAAAGAGTATACGGCCTCCCAATTAAACCCTTTAACGTGATCAAAATAGTGTTCCGGTCGTACAGGCGGAGCATAAACTTTTGAAAGTTTCCAGAACAGGCGCTCTTCATCGTATCCTAAATGACCATTTCTATGTATGTACTCCTGATAAAAACTGCCGTGTTCCGCTGCTAGATTTTCTGGAGTCGGTTTTAAACTTCCCCCAATTATTCGGCTTAGCAAATCCAACTCTGCAGTATAGATTTCAGAACCTACTGTATCAAAAAGGAAAAGGTAGCAGGTATGTCTCACATTGGTATATCCCTGCCAGGGATATTTTCCACTACGAATAGCCTCCAGTAAAGCTCCGCCTGTTGCTGTAGCTTCATCCAAATAAATTGCAAAGGGCAAATGCTCCAGATAATGGGCTAGGTGCGTTTGTCCTTCCTGTTCCATTTCATAACCCGTATTTACATATAAATTCATAGATACGTTTTGTCCCTCCCAGGCTGCTTTAGAATGGATCAAATACCGCATCCCGTTATCTAGGGTTCCGCTACGGACATCGGTTTCGATGGTCTCTGCTTTGGTTTGACCATACGTAAATGGACTGCACACCAAAAAACAGATCCACACAAGGCTAAAGAAATTCAATGATTTTAAACGTTTAATATCCTGCATTTTGAGTGAGATTAGGGTTCTTTAATAATTCGGCTTCGGGGATGGGGTAAAGCAAATCGCTTTCAGAGACTCCTTCCAGTACCTCCAAAGCCTTTCCGGTTCGTTTTAAATCCAGCCAGCGATGCCCCCATTCGCTAAAAAGTTCGTGATAGCGCTGCTGCATCACCCCGTCTAAAAGCCGTTCCTGTGTAAATACCGGGATATAAACCAAAGGTTCGAGGCCTGCACGTTCACGAATGACATTCAAATCAGCTACGGCCGTTTCCAGTTTCCCCTGTCGGGTACGGGCCTCTGCCCGTATCAGGTACTGCTCGGCCAGACGCATAACCATAGCGTATTCACTATAGTTGGAACCTGTGGCATCGTATTGAATTTTGTATTTATAGGGATAGTAGTAGGTCTCACTACTGCTGGTTAAACTCCCAATCCAATTTTCTTGCCTTAGATCCCCGGCTTCCCAGTCTGCTATAAAGGTTTCTTTTAAAGTGACCGGGCTTCCCGTTGGGGTAATGCGGATCAGCAGATTGCCATCGCGGGTATGGGTAAAGGTGCCGCCCCAGCCTTCTGGTGATACCTGCCAGAGTGCTTCCGGGCTGTTGGCTAAAAACACAGTATTTAAGTCATCAGGCAACTCATAAAAATCAGTCGCGGCCAGGACTTCACTGCTGTAGGTTTCGGCCTGTTCCCAGTTTTCCCGATACAGATGCACCCGCGCCAACAAACCCAAAGCTGTAAAGCGATTCGCACGGGTACGATCATTATCGGGGTAGTCGGTATCCAGCAGTTCAGCCGAGAGGCTTAAATCTTTGAGAATGTTGTCATACACCTCAGTTTGTGGACTTCGGGCTTTTAAGGCATTTATGGTATAATTGGTTTGAGTAATCAGCGGCACATCCCCATAAAGGTTAGTCAGATAGAAATAGGTAAATGCCCGTATAAATCGGGATTCGCCTTCCAAAGCAGCACGGGTTTCCAGACTTAGGCTGCTATTATCGGTAATACCGTCCAGGATCGCATTACACATATAAATCGTGTTGTAGGCGCCAGACCATAAGGCCAGATTCAGACTGTTTGTAGCTTCCAGTTGATGCGCTGCAAAGGCTTCCATCTCAGGTACCGCATTGGTTACCGTATAGGTATCAGTAGAGAGCCCGCCCAGAAAACTAACACTCTGGTTCCCCCCTGCTGCAAAGGCGGTGTTAAACAATTGGATATACACCCCGTCCATCGCCTCGCGGGCGGTGGCATCATCGCTAAACACCGTCTCACTGGTGATGCGGTCATTGGGTACTTCGACTTCTACAAATGGCTCACAAGCACCTAAAAAGAAAAGTAGTAGTAATATTGGAAGCGTGATATGGTGTTTAAAAAAAATTCTCATAACAGATTAAAAATTAAGTTTAAGCCCGGCAGTAAGCATGCGTAAAGCGGGTAAAGTAGTTCCGGGTGACTGGGGATCTAAGCCGCGGTATGCGGTCAGGGTTAACAGGTTTTGTCCCTGCAGAAACAACACGCAGGAATTTATCCCTAGGGATTCAGCGGGTAACTCATAACTAAGCGCCAGCGTACGCAGTCGTAAAAAAGAAGTGTCTGTATAAATACCATCACTGGTCTGAAATCTGAAATAAGAACGTAATGGATCGAGTCCCTGAGAGAGTTTTTGAAAGGATGCCATATCTCCCGGACGTTGCCAGCGCCGGTCGTAATCTTCCTGCAGTATGGGGCCCAATCTGCCGGGAACTCCTGATGAATAATATTGCTGGCCGTCCTGTACGACAAACTCCCATAAAAAATCAAGGTTCAGCCGCCCATAGGTAAACTGGTTGCGAAAGCCTCCAAAGAGCGTGCGGGTAAGATCTTTAACCACCACGCGGTCATCAAAGTTGTACACCCCATCTTCATTGACATCCACAACCGTGTACAAACCCGTCTCTGGATCGACCCCGGTATAGTCATAGAGAAACTGCATGTTGAGGGACTCTCCCACTTTGTAGGTGTTGGCATACGAACTCTCTTCAAGTCCGGGAAAAGATACCAGACGATTTTGAGGGATGCTCACATTCAGCGAGGCCTGCCAGCTGAAGCTCCCTAAATTCAGATTGGTAGCCGCTTCAAACTCCCATCCCGTGTTTTCAACCGTAGCATCCAGATTGGCCTGTACACTGGTAAAACCGGTGATGGCAGGCAGGTTATAGCCCACCAACTGATTGGAAGACCGGTTGCGGTACCAACTCGTATTGAGACGCAGCTTATCATTCCATAAGCCCAGTTCCAAGGCCATTTCCAACTTGCGGTTGCGCTCCCACGAATAAATAGGATTGGTCAATTGGGTGGGATACAAACCTCCTCCGCCGGGGGTGGCAGAGTAGGTATCCAGATAGCCGTAATCCCCAATCTGATCACTCCCGGCCGAACCATAACTCCCGCGTAATTTGGTAAAAGATAATACGGGTTTTAGACCTTGCATCCAGCGTTCTTCGCTCAGGATCCACGCCCCGCCTACGGCCCCAAAATTGGCAAAACGCCGTGACGGACCAAAACGGCTGCTGCCGTCCCGCCTTCCGGTAAGATTGAGATAATATTTACGGGCGTAATGGAGACCGATACGCCCAAAAGCCGCTGCGTATGCATATTCACTTGTGCTGTTATCGGCCACCACCACCTGTTGCGCGGCTGCTAGATTTCCCAGTAACTGATCGTTGGAATATCCAATACCGACTATGTTGAGGGTTGAACCCTGACGGTGCTGAAAAGTGCTCCCTACCAATGCATCCAAATTCAACTTCCCCCAGATATTGTGGTAATTCAGTTGCGGCTCCACGATCCAGGATTGGCGACCCGCCGTAAGATGCACAGAACGGGAGCGTGCATTTGCCCAAAGAGCCGGATTATAAAACCGGATGGGTTGCTCGGTGACCTCCTCACTATTAAGCAGGGTATAGCCGGTATTCAGGCGCGCTTCCAGCTCTGGGGTGATGGCATAGCTCAGACTCAGGTTGCTGATGAGTTGCTGTACCCGGGCTTCACTCTCCCGGTATAAGGTTGCAAGTGGATTAGTCCAACTAGAATTTTCCCAGTTCAACTCCCCGTCATCGGTATACAATACCGGTGCATTGGGTGCTAGCGATAAGGCGGTACTTACAAAGCTGCTCCCGTCAAATTGCCGGTTGCGGTCACTGCCAAAGGAAGTACTCAATTGCAACTTAAAACGTTCGTCGCTGCTGCGGTGATTGAGGCTCAGATTTGCGGTAAGCTTATTATAATTGAAATCACCGGGAAAGACCGAAGTCTCGTGTTGATAGCCCACGCCCAGGTTATAATAGGTACGTGCACTGCCCCCACTGACGCCCAGATTGACCCCGGTGGTTGCTGCTGTGCCACCAAACAAGGTTTCCTGCCAGTCGGTATAGCGATCGGGGTCCCACAAAAGCAAATCAGGGGAATTCGTCTCTGTAGGCGTTGTGCCGTCATTGGCAAAAGCTTCCTGCCGCAGGCGGATATAATCAGCTGTAGTCACCAAATCCAGTTTACGGGGCACCACACCGGCCCCGGTATAGACCTGCGCATTGATGTGGGTCTTCTTTTTTCCGCCTGTACCTTTTGTGGTCGTAATCAGGATCACCCCATTGGCCCCACGCGAACCGTATATCGCGGTAGCATCGGCATCTTTAAGCACCTCGATGCTTTCAATATTGGCAGGGTTCAAGGAATTGAGCGGATCTATCCCGCCCAGGTTAGGAGATGTAAGTCCGCTGGCGCTATTTAGCGGCGCGCTGTCTATAGGCACCCCATCAATGATGTATAAGGGTAAGTTACCGGAGTTGCCAAAACCGCTGCGCAGACTGTTTTGCCCGCGTATTTGAATCGCAGGTGCATTACCCGGTACGCCGCTGCGCTGTACGATAGAGACCCCCGCCATCCGACCCTGTAAGGCCGCTAACGGATTGGTCACCGGCTGACGCTCGATCTCTTCAGCGGTTACCCGGGCGATACTCCCGGTCTGCTCCCGGCGCGTGGTATTGTAATACCCCGCATTGATGGTCACTTCACCCAGATTGGTGATGTCCTGCTGTAAGGTGATACTAAAACTGGTTTGATTCCCCACCGGCAGCAATAGAGTCTTAAACCCGATATAGCTGATGCGCAAGGTATCCTGATGCGAGGCCAGTAGTTCAAAGGCCCCGTCCATATCTGTCTGGGTACCGGTATTGCTGTTGGTTAGAAAAACACTTACCCCGGGGATGGGATGGTCATTCGTATCGGTAATCCTTCCGGTTACCTGATTTTGAAGGGGTGAGGCACTGGCCCACAGGGCACTCAGGCTCATTAAAAGGCATAACAGCCCCGGCAACGCTGTCCCCGTAAGGCGCGTAGTCTTATTTTTCATATCTTCGTCGTATTAATAAGTAAAACAATCGTTTTATTTAAGCTTATACTTTCCCCACCAGACGCCAATCTCAGGGGAAAGTTTTTTTGCTTAATATTTTTAACTAAGGCTAATTCGCTTTTCTTTTCATAAACATTTTTTTACCGAAATTCTACATTTGAACATAGAGGGTGATGCATTTTATAAACCAGCCACCTCGTCTAATTTGAAAGCAAATTTTGTATTTGCACGCCAAGAGAAAAGCTGTTACTTTTATAGGCATTACGTATAACCCATAAATGCAGTTGGCTTTTACCCTATTTGGTAAATTCCTATTATGTTTTCCGTAGACACGGGACTAATAATTTCCGACAGCCTGCAAGGCTTAAACCCCTTGTTCTGGCTATCGGTTGCACCTACATTATTCGGGAGCGCATTTGATGTTCTTAAAAATAGATTGAAGGGGTTGTACCTGATCGGTATCACAAATAGTTATGTCCGCTTTAAGTAGGCTGCGGGCATGCGGGAATGGTGGTTTTGCAAACTTCGTTTTCATAATCTTAGTATTTTTTATGTAACGATGTTTACTCCCAAAGCAAGAGAAGTGCTTTAATGGTAAAAAACCAATAAAGCGAGCCTCAATGCTTTGAACGTGGTACCGTCAAGAACCGCCAAGCCGAAACTTGGTTCCCCAAAGACTAACATGAGACCCGCCCTATTGGTTTATATCACGAAGATACAAAATCCAATAGATTGCGATCTCACGGTCGACTCATAGGGAAAATTGACGGTTTTCGTTTATGAGTGACATCGTATTAAGAGAGAGTGAAAACTCTTTCTTTCAATTGTCGCTTATGTAACTGAAACAAAGATAATAACAAAAAACAATCGCTCCAAATAATCGGAGCATTTTATGGAAAGTTTTTCAGTAAAAATATCCAGACTTGACTACGAAATAATAAATCGGGTAAGAAAATTACGCGAGAAAAATGGCATTTCACAACGCGAGTTAAGTGAACTTATGCATTTAAGCAAAAGCTTTGTAGGAAAAGTTGAAGCTTTAGGACAGCCCGACAAATATAGTATAAGGCATTTAACTTTAATAGCAAAAGCGTTAAAGCTAAATTCTATTTATGAAATTTTGCCAAACTTCATTCCAGATGAGGATATTATTGAGATAAAATACAAAAAAGTCTCAAAGAAAAATAAAGATGGGACCAAAAGTAAACAGTTAGAAGAAAGAATTATAGATATACAGGCTATCTAAGTAATTCTTCCGTCTTTTCAAAAAATAGTCCAGTAAATGATTCTTAAGCCTTCCTGGTCATGTGTTATATAGACAATTATAATCTTAACTAGAATCAGTTCTGTTTAACGAGCTCGTAGTTTCTTTTATTCTAAAATTTATAATCAGCATTTTTATGTGTTGATATAACAAGTTGGGCGATATTTAACTAAACAAAAATAACTGAATTAAATTAAATGTTTTAGGACTTACTTTAATGTTACTAATAACATCTTGTAAAACTTCAAAAAACACAGATAAGCAACTTACCAATAGCATATCGCATAGAATAGATTCAATTGCTGAATCCACTAATTTCAATGGAGTAATTCTTTTAGCCAAAGATTCAGTTGTTAAATATGAAAAAGAATTTGGATATTCAGACTTAGAAAACAAAGCCAAGCTAAATAACACTGGCCAATTTTATATTGGTTCCATAAGTAAACAAATAACAGCTGTATTAGTTTTAAGAGAGTATGAAAAAGGGAATCTCAATCTGACTGACAAAATAAGTAGTTATATACCTGAGATAAAACAACCTTGGACAGATGAAGTAACCATTCACCATTTATTAACCCATACACACGGAATAATAGCTCTTGACGAACCAATAGAATTTGAATTAGGCACACAATTTCACTACTCTCAAATAGGTTATGGTCTTTTATCAAAAATACTTGAAAAAATAAAACACAAATCATTTGAAAAAATATCAACTAATTTATTCGCAGAATATAAATTAACAAACACTTTCCACCCTGATAGTAATAAGTATTCACATTTGGTAAAAGGTTATGAAGAATATGAAGAAGACGAAACGGGAAAACTACTTGTAGCAGAAGGCAATCCCGTAGAGTATATTGCAGCTGGAGGTTTCATTTCAAGTGCTATTGATTTACTAAAATGGAATAATCGATTGCATTCTGGTAAATTAGTAAAATTAAGCACTTTGAAACTAATGCAAACTCGATATGCAACGCGAAAGCATCCAATTTTTGATAATATTGAATACGGGTATGGACTGCTCTTTAAAAATGGAGAACAAAATATTCAAATTGGAGCATTTGGATATGTTCCAGGTTTTCCGTCAGCAAACTATTATTATCCACAAACTGGTCTGAACCTAATTGTATTAGAAAATAT
>Ga0207888_100138_pt1 | contig 47675 bp, 36 predicted proteins | sample LinPmetageLP43_FD_184055 | JGI IMG/M metagenome (GOLD analysis project Ga0207888, IMG submission 184055) | Marine viral communities from the Pacific Ocean - LP-43 (SPAdes) | ecosystem: Environmental > Aquatic > Marine > Oceanic | place: Pacific Ocean | collected 2010-08-27
TTTCAATAATTTCTTCAACTACATTTTTATTTTCTTTCTCTTTACAAGCTACTAGTGCAGTTAGAGCCAATGCTCCTAAAACAATTCTGGAATTCATTTTTATTTTTTTGTTGTGGTTAGCGATCTAATTGTAATGCAGCCATTATGAATGGCCCCGTACCTTTAGGATCATTGTCTTGTTTACGTTCGTTGATGTAATATTCACAAGAACCATCACGATAAGGATCACCTCCTAAACCGGCAACCGCGCATACCTGAGTTAAAGTAATTGTGCCGTCCTCATCACGCTTAATGAGTTCTTCTGTAAGCCCATCAAAAGCCTTATTTGCCAAATCTTTATAAGCGCTGTCAAGATAACCTTTATTCGCTCCTTTTGCAAAGGCATATGCAAACATAGAACTCCCGGATGCTTCTAAATAGTTACCGTCTTCATCACCTAATGTAGGAACTTGATACCATAAACCTGTCTTATCTTGATATGGAGTTAAAGCACCTGCAAGGTCATTTAAATACTGAATAAGCGCTGCTCGTTTAGGATGATCTTTAGGAAAATAATCCAATACATCTACCAGCGCCATTGCATACCAGCCTAAAGATCGCGACCAAAAATTGGGCGAAACACCGGTTTCTGAATCAGCCCATTTTTGTTCTTTACTCTCATCCCAACCGTGATAAAGTAAATTGGTTTCGGGATCAATAGCGTGTCTTTGAATAAGCTCAAACTGCTTTGCAACGTCATTTAAATTAGTGGAATCACCAAAAGTCACAGCATACTCCGCATAAAACGGAGCGCCCATATATAAACCATCTAACCACATCTGATATGGATACCTTTTTTTATGCCAAAAACCACCTTCAGAAGTCCGTGGATGCTCCTGAAGTTGCTTATCTAACAGCTGCATGGCCTTCTTATATTTCTCCTTCTTGGTTTTCTCATAAACCGGAAATAAAATTTTACCGGCGTTAATCATATCTATATTGTAATCTTCTAAATTATAGGTTGAGATAGAACCGTCTTCACGCACCAATTCGTTTGTATAGTGTTCTGCATAATCAAAATAAGTAGAATCATTGGTTTTCTCATATAAGTCTAAAAAACTTTTAAGCACCAAACCGTGAACATAATCCCACTTAGCCACATCTCGCCCATCAATTTGATAAGCTTCTGGGTTATGCATCATTATAGATTGTGCCATTTGCACAGACCATTTTTCTGAAGCTAGATCAATAGTTGTAGTTTCTTTTACCTCAGTAGTTTTTTTCTCCTTTTTACAAGCTGAAAATGCTATCAGGAGAGCCAAAAAGAATATTTTAAAAAAACGCGAATTACTCATTGTGAACTAGAATTGGTTTTAACGAAAACGATTTTTATAATTGAAAATAAAAATACAATCGATTACACAAACTTAGTGTTCCGTTTCATATAATCAAAATAAAATCTAAAAGAAATATCTAATTAGAAATTTTTAACAGAAAAGAGAAACAGTAACACAGGCAAGTACAGGACGCTAGTATACAATTCATCTTATAACTTTAAATCTTAATTAAAAACTATTGACCAACTCAATAAATTTTACAACTGGTATTAACCTTCTGTAAGTGAAGATGAAAATTAATTTATAAATGAATATTTGTGTGTTTAGATTCAATTCTAATTTTGAGACGATAGTGCTACGGTTGTTTGCCGTAGCATTGTTGTTTTAAATCTATACTTTCTGCTTATAAGTCAAATCTAGGCAGGTTAGAACCGGATATTTGTTCAGGTTGTCCTATTAACTTTAATAAGAAATGATCTTCTAAGTTTTAGGACGGGTCAAACGTCCAATCAACGCTATAGCTCAAGCGTAGTTACTCCGTATCAAAAGCGTAGATAAAGCGTGTTATAACCTTACATAGAATAGCTTTTTAACTATCAAATCGGTCAGTACAAATCGGCTCTAGATTAAAACGAGGATCAGAGCTTCATTAATAAGGGTTCGTTTAATCAGGTTAGAACAGGACACTTTATACAGGCTGTACGTTTAACTTTGATAGGAACCACGGTATTTCTTCTGGAATATAAACCTTTATCAAACTAAGAAAATGATTAAAACCTCTTATTCCTTTAACTATTTTCTTTCTGTAATTGTAGTGCTCCTTCTGATGTCAGCTTGCAAAAAAGAGCAACAAAAAGAAGTAGATTCAGAAGTAACAAAACCCAATTTTCTAGTCATCATTGCTGATGATGCCGGTTGGAATGATTTCAGTTTTCATGGATCAGAGATTAAAACTCCCGTATTAGATAGCTTAGCCAAACAAGGTTTGATTCTAGATCGGTTTTACACTTACCCCACCTGCTCTCCTGCACGAGCAAGTTTTTTGACAGGAAGACCGGCGAGTCGCATGGGCATTGTCGCTCCTATTAGTGGAAAAAGCAAACTTAAATTACCTGATAGCATTAAAACATTCCCTCAAGCACTTAATGACCTAAATTACAAAACCGCGTTGATGGGTAAATGGCACCTGGGTTTGCAGCCTGAGAACGGACCCGAGGTTTATGGTTTTAATTATTCGTACGGATTTTTGCACGGTCAGCTTGATCAATATGCGCACACCTATAAAAATGGCGACAGCACGTGGTACAAAAATGGAAAATTCATTTCCGAAGAAGGTCACGTAACCGATTTACTCACAAATGGAGCTATAGAATATATCAAGGAGCAGGATTCAACGGATTCTTTTTATTTACAAATTGCTTATAGTGCACCTCATATTCCGTTACAAGAACCTGATTTTTGGCTGGAGCAGTACAGCCCAATAAAAGACAGCTCTAGGCAAGCTTATGCAGCTGCAATGGCCCATATGGATTACGGTATTGGTGAAATCTTTAAAACTTTAAAAAATCAAAAGTTAGACAAAAACACCGTTGTTCTTTTCTTTAGTGATAATGGCGCGCAGGAAAAATGGGTACCTACAACACAATATGATGGTAAATATGGACCCAACTATAATTTAGGAAGTAATCTACCTCTAAGAGATTTTAAGACTTCTAATTATGAAGGCGCTATACGGGTTCCGGCAATTATATCTTGGCCTCAATATTTAGAAGCAGGAACTTCAAAAAACTACTTGAGTGTTATAGATTTTATGCCTACTTTCTTGAAATGGGCAAATACTGAAAATATTCCGAATTCTGTAGAAGGTCAAAATGTTTCCGATTTACTTTCTTCAGAAAATAAAAATCGCAACTCCCCTATTTACATTAGGGGACATTTGCAAGAATCGGTTATTGTAAAGCCCTTTAAACTGATTCGTACCAGACACCTCAATAGTAAAACAGAATTCGAGCTCTATAACATTGAAGAAGATCCTTCCGAAGAGAAAAATTTGACTGAGAAAAATCAAGAAGAAATCGCCAAACTTTTAGTCCTTCTAAAAAAAGAATTTGCAAAAGACATAGATAAAGTTAATGTAGGTCTAAAAGATTAAATGTTAGCATTACATTTAATAACTTTATATTCCTTTTGAAAGAATTTTAAACCTTTTCAATGAAAAAACTAATTCATCCTCTTGTAATACTGCTTGCGCTTGCTTTAGTGAGTTGTAATACCTCTAAAGAAGAACGCATCACTTTTATCACGCTATCAAATTCTAGTGATTTTGATCTCATACAAAAAGCTGTTGGCATTGAGCTTAATAAACTTCCTGAAAAAGATAATACAGCTAAATATCCGTTAGTGTTAATTGATGGAGATACCATAGCTTCACAATTAAGCTACACCAACAATGACGGCAAAAAGAATCAATTATTCTTTATAATAGATATTCCTGCAAAAGCTTCTAAGCAGGTTAAGTTTAAGTGGATTGATAAAGCGCCTCAATATGCAGTAAAAACTAACATCCGTTTTGGAAAAAGAGAAACTAAAGACGAACCGGTAAAGCCAGCAACTTCAGAAACACTTAGCGCGACAGATATGCCTAAAGCTCTCGGATTTCAGAAATATCAAACCGATGGACCCACATGGGAGAACGATAAGGTTGGTTTTAGGCACTATCTCGATGGTAGAAATGCAATAGATGTTTATGGTAAGAAAACAGCTGCAATATCTCCAGATGATGTGGGTCTTGATTCGGTTAATGCGGTAGTAGACAATTATCACACTATGGAGGCTTGGGGTCGCGATGTCTTCCCTGTTGGAAATTCTGTAGGTTTAGCTGGTTTTGGAATTTTAGCTGACGGAAAAATTCAGCGTCTGGGAATTTTAGTCACAGATAGTTTAAGCAATATTGAAAAGACAACTTTTAAAATTCTGGAAAAAGGTCCAGTAAGATCTTCGATGGAATACATCTATACAAATTGGAATACTGAAGAAAATACCTATCAGGCAAAAGAAACCACTACAATTTGGCCGGGAATGTATGCTTTTCAAAACAAAGTTGCAGTTAGCGGTTTAACCCAAAAAGACACATTGGCTATAGGCCTATCTAATATTAATAATCTAAATGGTGTTGAAGAATTAAAGACCGAAAAGTGGACAGCATTGATTCAGCATGACTCCTTAACCTATGATAGGACTTGGGTTATGGGTACTGCGCTAATTTTACCTTCAGACAAGTACATTAGTTATAGTGAAGCTCCAAAGACTGGTCAATTTACGCAGTCTTATCTCGCTAAAGTAAACGTCAAAAATGACGAAAGTATAACCTATTATGGAGTTTCAGGATGGGAGTTAAGTCAAGAAAAACGTTTTAAAGATGCTGCTTTTTTTAAACAATATGTTATTGATCTCGCTAATACTCTTTATACAGAATTAGATATCAGTATAAATACCGAAAATCAAAAGATTTCAGAATAAAATTATGCAAACACAGGCCTTTACAATGAAACTCAAACCGGGTTTTGAAGAAGAATATAAGAAACGTCACGACGAGATCTGGCCAGAACTTCAGTCGCTTTTAAATGAGTCTAGAATAGAACAGTATCATATTTTTTTAGATGAAAAAACAGGAACTTTATTTGCTTTTCAAACCTTAAAAGAAGATCATACTACCGAGACAATACCGCAGAATCCAATAGTAAAAAAATGGTGGGCTTTTATGGCCGACATTATGGAAACCAACCCAGACTATTCTCCTATTGAAACACCTTTAAAAGAAGTTTTTAAACTTCAGAAGTAGTTCTTAAATAAACTACCTAGGGGTATTAAACCTATTGACGCTGCCAATAAAAAACAAGGCTGATCTATCGACCAGCCTTATTTTTTTTATTTCTTTTTACCCTCTCCCTTAAAGTTTTGAGAACTGTTTTTAAACAACACATTAAATGTTGTCAGGCTACCGTAGATACGGGTAATATATTGTTGCAAGTCTATTTTCTCCTGATCATCCAGATTTTTGCTAGCGTTGATCTTTTGCTCCATAACGCGAATGCGATCACGCACCATTACAATTTTATGGAAAAAGGTATCTATAGGAATTTCTTTATTAGAAAGGTTGGGGTCTGCCGGGTTTAAGGTGATGCTTCCACCCTTCCATTTATCTGCGATTGGAACTACTTCAGATATATCAGAATAGTGCTTTAGAAGCCCTCTGAGTGTTTTTTCAACCTCATAAAAGCTGATTGTATCAACCTCATCCTCTACTGCCTCAATTACTTCAAAATCTGTATCCAAATCTAAAGTTTCTAAGCCGGTTTCTATAAAGGTTATCCAATAATGTTTTGAAGTAACATTAGTTATTACGCCAGCTCCTAATTCATCGTGTTTTATACGCGAGCCGATGCCCAAAAGTGTTCCCATTAATTTTCAGTTTAAATTTACTACAAGATAGAAAGCTACCTTATTTTAGTAAAATTAAATCAAAATAAAAATTGTAGAAAAAACTATAATTTCTTATCAATCATCTCATATTGATAATACTCTTCCTTAACACTTTCAAAATTGAGTCCGTAGTTAACAAGCATCGCTAAAGACACTAAGAAGAAAAATCGGTCGAAAAAATAGAACAATTCAAAATTGAAATAATACGCAAACAAGGCTGCAATATCGGAGAATATAAAACCGAATGCAAAGAAGGTGTAGAGTAACGAGCGGTTGCTATTGTATTTGTTATTATAAGCAATAGCCTGAACACCTAAAACCATCATTGCCGCACCATATCCGTAAAGCAAAAGAGGCTCTAAATTATCATGAAAAGTATGCATCACCATACTCATATTCATTATAATATAAAGCGTGTATGTATTTGCTGCAACCAATAATAAAGTTACAACGATAACAGAGGGTTTGATATTTATTTCTGAAATCTTAGGCATACGCTCAAGAACTATTGTAGTATAACACAATATTCCTATAATAAGATAAAGCTTGTATCCCCAAGGCTCCTCATAAAATTGAAAAAATACATCGCGGACAGTAAAAAATAGCAAAACTGAAAGCGTCCAGAAATTAATAACTTTCTTTTTTACTAAAAAATAAACTAGAAAAAGTAAGATGGTAATAAAACGTGCAAATCTGCTAGACTCTAAATCCATAAAAGCAACAATAGACAGGTTGACTATTGCAGCCAATACAATTAATGTGATAAAAATTAATTTATCATTATTGAAAAATTTAGAGCTCATAATTTTATACTCACCTTATATGTTTAGGAATTATTATTTATTTACGCAAAAATTGCAAACTCAGTTTTTTGTTGTTGCGTTTTTTTTTAAAAATCAACAACAACACCTATACCCAGCTGCTGTTTCCACTGTGTTCTTGCTCCCATTGTCACCTCTTCTCCATTTACATTTGTCTCCGTAATTTTAACATCATTATCATACTTAAGATGAGATCCTACTTTGGCAAGAACAAAACTGTTTACTTTAAAATTTAAGTTCATCTCCCAATCAATATCAATATTGCCAAAACTATTTAGATAATCTGTGTAAAGATTTACCAAATTAGTCAGGTTAATATTTTCCATAACCTTCGCATTCAATGAACTCTGCAAAAGTATCCCCAATTCGCTATTTACATTTGATCCCTGACGAATAATATTACCATCATCATCGTAAATAGCCGGGTCTACACCAAAAGCACCATTATTTGCCAGTTCTTGATCGAGTACAAAAGTTGATTTGTAAGTTAAAGGTGAGGCATAAATTGATAAATTATCTAGCTTTTGACCGTATTCTCCTCCTACACCTAAGAATACATAACCGGGAGCCATAAATTGAGAAATAGGAGTACTTGTATCTGGATATTTATACCCATTAGTAAACTGTGATGCAAATCTAAACTTGGCTGAATAATACCAGTTTGAAATCGTATCACGACGATATCCAAAGTCTGAAGTTACCTCTAGCATATCATCTGTTTTGCGTAACTCTTGTCCTTCTTGACTATTTACACCATAACGTGTTGTAAGTTTATTACGCCACTTTCTTTGATTATCAGAATAATTTCTTTCAAGAACCAACTCTGCCAAACCTGATATAGAATTACTTCCTCCGGCATTCCAGTTTACAAATGCTACTTCGCTTAGATCAAGACCTACTCGATTAACTTCTTTCCAATTAGTCTTGGGTTTAGGAGCTAGCTGTTCTGTTAAACGCTTTACCAAATTCTTTTTAATAGGCAGCGGAAAAGCAACATGTTGTGCTCGAACTTGCACTCCAAATAAAAGCAGTAAACTAAATAGGCTGAAGAAGAATATTTTTTTCAAACTATGGTTTTTTAGGTTAGTCATTAATAGTTAAACGTACCAAACTGAGATTTAATTGTTAATTCTTTATTTTCTGAATCTTCAACTCTTCCTATAATTTGTGCATCGATATTAAAAGACTTTGAAATAGCGATAATTTCATCAGCAATAGCAGGATCTACATAAAGCTCCATACGATGCCCCATATTGAATACCTGATACATCTCTTTCCAATCTGTACCGCTTTCTTCCTGTATCAATTTAAACAAAGGTGGTACATCAAAAAGGTTATCTTTAATAATGTGTAGCTTATCTACAAAATGTAAAATTTTTGTCTGTGCACCTCCACTGCAATGTACCATACCGTGCAGTTGAGATTTATCAACTTCTGCTAAAATCTTCTTGATTACCGGAGCGTAAGTACGTGTAGGAGATAAAACTAATTTACCTGCATCAAGAGGACTTTTTTCAACAGCATCAGTCAATTTTTTTGAACCGCTGTAAACTAAGTCTTCAGGGACAGCTTTATCAAAACTTTCCGGGAATTTTTCAGCTAAATACTTATTAAATACATCGTGCCTGGCAGAAGTCAAACCGTTACTGCCCATCCCTCCATTATATTCAGTCTCATAAGTAGACTGACCAAAACTAGCCAGACCTACAATAAGATCTCCCGCTTTTATATTGGCATTATTAACTACGTCTTCCTTCTTCATTCTAGCAGTCACCGTAGAATCAACGATTATGGTACGCACCAAATCTCCTACATCTGCGGTCTCACCTCCTGTACTTTTTATAGAAACACCGTGCTTTTCTAAGTCAGCAATTAATTCTTCAGTACCATTAATTATGGCCGAAATCACTTCGCCAGTAATCAGGTTTTTATTTCTACCGATTGTTGAAGAAAGTAAAATATTATCTGTTGCTCCTACACATAACAAATCATCAATATTCATGATTAATGCATCTTGAGCGATACCTTTCCAGACTGAAATATCACCGGTCTCTTTCCAGTACATGTAAGCCAAAGAAGATTTTGTACCGGCACCATCAGCATGCATGATCAAGCAATGCTCATCACTACCCGTCAAATAATCTGGAACTATTTTACAAAAGGCCTGCGGAAACAATCCTTTATCTACATTTTTTATTGCGTTGTGAACTTCTTCTTTTCCTGCTGAAACTCCGCGTTGAGCGTACCTTTTTGAAATCTCTTGATTCATTCTATATTATTATTTTGCAAAAGTAAGAAATAAAAACGTCCTGAAATTTCAGGACGTTTTTTTAATATACTTAAAATTTAGACCTATTCCCAGTCTGGCATTGATGCGTTAGAAAAAAGAAGCTTATCATCATTAGAACTATTATTTGAATTTAAATCAATAGAATAAATTGAGGGTGTAGAATTAAGATTATTAGCTTGTCTTGTTAATACCACCTGTCCCTCTGAGGGAGACCATCTAGGGTCAAGGTCATTCTCACCTATATCAACATCGGCATCCAGTTGAAGATTTATACCTGAATTAAAATCATAGATAAACACTCTACTTTCAAAGATTCTGTATTGCTCATTTTGTGAGCCTGACAAATCTATTGTGTACAAAATGCGATTGCCGTTTGCATCTAAATCGAGCCCTCCAGCAGCCCCATCATAATTAGTTAAAACCCGATTCAATACTAACTGAGTAGAAAGGTTTAACGTATATATATTGGTTTGATACCCGTTAATATTATTAGTTTTTATCGCAATGACATCCTGATCAAATTCTGATGTTGCTACTTCTGAAATCAAACTACCATCCGGAGTTTGGTAAATCAATGCGGCACCACTTCCGTTTATACCTATGCTGTAAAGTTTATCAAAATTTGGATAATAAATTTTACTACCATTCTGAGACCAGGCAAAATCAATTTCGCTTAACCTAAAACCATTAACAGGAATAGAGCCCGAAAGTTTTTGAACATTGCTACCGTCTGCATTCATTGTAAAGAGATGCACAATACCGCCTTGCGTTCTTAAGAATGCTATTTTACTCGTTTCAGCATTTGCCCGTGGCCTAAAACTATTGGTAGTAGACGAAGTCAATTGATATTCTGTGTATCCATTATCTTCACTTTCCACTCCTGCATAGATAACACTATTTCCATTCTCAAGTCGCGTAAATAGAAAAGGCGCTCTGTCGAGATTTATGGTTCTAAACTGACCTACCTGACTTAAAACTTTTTCATTTCCTCCATCATTAGCAGAAACTTGCCAGAAATAAGTGGTTCCTAGATTAAGATTCGCTACAGTTAAAATAGTATCGTTTATAACACTGTAAACCTCTTTAGTATTTGAAAAGGTATTGCGTAACTCTAAATCATAAGTGATATCATCAGAATCAGTTGCACTTGATGACCAAATGAATGTGGTATTTAATTCAACACCAATACTATTATCTATAGGTGCTATTAATTCTGGAGCTATAGGCGAACTATTAGCGGTTTTAGAAACCACCATTTCAAAAACCACATTACCTATTTGATTTGCACGAACACTAACTGCTTCAAATGCGGTCACATACCTATCTAATTCGGCTTGAACAGCGTAGTCATCTTCAGCTATTGGCTCAATTGTAAATCTGCCTTCCTCGTCTGTAAAAACTGTCGAAGAAGCGGGGTTTGTAGAAATCCGTACATTCGCAATCGGCGTTTTGCTTTGATCATCAACCACTCTTCCGGTTAATGTACCTTGCCCAATTAAATCAATGGTATCTTCGCTACAGGAATAAAAACCAATAGCTATAATTAATATTGAAATTATATATCTCTTAATTTTCATCGGTAACACTATTTAATTTATTACTCTGCTTATTACCAAATCGGTATTGAATACCCAATCCAAAATTATAGTAAAAATCATCTCGCTTTCCATTTTCAACACCATCCAATAAATCACTGAGCACAATGTTTTGTTCAGCAAACATTCTAAAATCAAAAGATTCATTTATACTGTATTTAACACCCAAGCCGTACTGTACTTTCATAAAACTTTGAGACAAACCCTCAGGATCAGAATCTTCTGCTCTATGATCAAAAATAAATCCGGATCCTGCATAGAGATAAGGCCCTAAATTATCATTAGGCAGTAAATTAAATCTTGCATTTAGGTCTAAACTCAGGTATTCATTTTTATACTGAAAATCGTTATTTACTTGAAATAAACTGACTGCAACCTCAACATCAAAATTGTTATTTATGCTGTGACCATAATCTCCTCTAAAATAAAATCCCGGTTTTTTTTGAGAATAATCTCCATCTATCAAACTTACCCCTGACATAATAGAAAAATAATTAGGCTTCGTATTTTCTTGAAAAATGCGATCATAAAGCCTAACTGACTGTTCTTCTTTTTTCTCCTTAATATAAGATTCTACTAGCTCCTGATTAACTTGATTTCCTCCTTTTGCAGACCAATACCCATCCTCAATTCCTTCAATAATAAGAGCTCTTACCGCTTTTTCTACAGCATCTTTAACGGCCAGTTGAACAGGTTCATTTTGAGTAATACCGGTTTCAGCTTCTAATAGCCTTTGAAACTTAACAAACCTAAAAAAGCTTGCGTCAAGAGCTTGAGACAGGATTGTTTTTGAGACATAAACTGTTTTTAAAATTTCACCATTACTGGTTGAAACCATTCTTAGATACACAGTAATTCTATCCTGTCTATATTTAGTAGACCCCCCAATACCAAAGTAGCGAGCACCTAATCCTCCGGTAACAATATTAGTATCATATGAAACGATACCTCCTTCTAATATAATTCCTGCATATTTGAGCGGTGGTAAGGGAGGTTCATTAGGGTTTAGATTTTTTATATACTCCTGTTTCGTATTTCGAATAATATTTCTTTCGGTTGTAAGGTTACTTAAGTTCTCTCGCTCAATAGGTATAAACCAATTTGAATCTTCTAAAGCTTTTAGGAGGATCGCAGTGCTTCCCTGCGTAACAGCTGTACTAAACGTACTGCCATTCTCAACGGCCTTATATTGACCGGTTTGATCCCTAAAGTTATAAACTGCGACCTCGACAGGAGTTTGTGCCTCTGGCAGATCTAGTAATCCTTGTGTGCTTTTAGAAAACTCACCTTGTCTTGCTTCGTGCTGAATTATAGGTTGATTAAAATAGGCTCCGCAAGAATTAAGAATCATTCCGCCCAAAACCAGCGTAAGCAACTTATTTATTTTCATAATGTGTAATTAATTGGGTACTATGACTTGGGTAGTCTCTCCGGTAGAGGTGTCTAATATGTTAATCACTAAACCCTCTGTAGACTCAAAAACTTCTACATTTAATGATCCAAAGGTAAATGTGCCTTCCTCTTTAAAATCGCCTATACTTTCTACTTGAGCATTTAATAAGGTTCGGGATAGTTGACTTAAGATTTGTCTATTTAAATTATCTCCAAAGCTTTCTAATTCTGTTTGTTCCTCTCTGGAATTTGTTTTTGCCGTGTGACCATTTTGAGCAGATGCAGCGCTTAAAAGCCATTGGTAATTAAACGTATCTCCTCCAAAAGCCGGATTAATAGGCTTATAAGTGAGTTGCTGAGCTTGGGTTGCTCCCATCATAGCTATGAAAAAGACAAAGAAATTAATGTGCTTCATGATTTAATATCTAGTAATTTGATCTTTGGTGCTCTGAATTTGTTGAAGTTTGGCAACCACTTGATTAAATGCAATTTCTGATTGTTGCTTTAAAAATTCTTGAGATGGATTTGAAAAAAACTGCCAAACAAGCTGATTGTCAACCTTAACCGATATTCGTGTTGTTCTAGCTCTAAAAGGCAATTCATCAATTACAATATCTTTTTTTGATTTCAAACCTGATAGATAATATTTTGAATAAAACAACTTGTAAAAATCTCTTCCCATCTTAGTAATAGAATTCTCAACAACTAGACCTTCTAAAAAAAAACCATCTTGAGATGGCGCCATATCTTGATTAATTGACTCATTTTGCTTTGCTAATACAATTTTAGTGTTAGACTTTTTATCATTTAAAACTATGCGGTCTTGTCCCAGTGGTTTTCCTTCTAAACTATAAATAACAAGCAGAACAATAACTCGCCGTTCTTCTGCCCTACTAATCGTAATATTCTCTAAACGCTCTCTGGACTGACTTGCTAATCCAAATCGTCCTACTAATGAATCTTTATAAACCTTGCCTTCTTCGTCTCTAATAAAGGTTGCAAATTCATATCTAAAACTTTGATCTGCTAAAGATTTATTTTCAGCAACTGCTACAAAGTCATAGAATTCACCACTGTTCTCAACTAGTATTTCAGCTTCAATTTCCTGATTGATGAATTGCGCATTTATAGCATTGTAATTGAGTAAAAAGAGAATTATGTTTAGTAAAAAAAGTCTCACTTATTTAAAGCTTCTTACTATTAGAATCTTTGACAATCCGGTTTGTTTGAATTGTAACGATTCAGTTAAACTATTTGATCCGTATTTATTGAAATTCAAATTTGATCCGTTCTGAGTGATGTTTAAATCGATGGTTTCTCCAGGAAGATTAACATAGTCAACAATTTGATTATTTGTTCCATTTTGAATAATATCTGCCAGAGCGTGGTCTGCGACGTAATTTAAATCCAGATTATTGTTAGTTCCGTTTTGAGCAACCTTAATATCTGAGCTGTTTGTCTGCGTATTTATAGTTATGGTGTTAAGCGCTCCTACCTGAGTAAGATATACTTGATTGCTACTTTTTAAGTTTTTGGCTCTATCATAAGACGACCGTTGCATATCATAAAAACCAGAATTAAAAAGAGAACGCTCAGTTTCCGTTGAGTTTGTTTTTTCACTAGCAACATACGTCTGTGCAATTAAACCCGTGGATATACCTGTAAAAAAAAATATTAAAAGCATTTTTAAGGAATTCATATCTAAAGAATTACTAGTTAAATAAATCCTATATAGAAGAGAAAGGGGTGTGCTCAACACACCCCTTCAATCCTAATTAAATTACATTATGATAAAAAATATTACCACCTTTTTAGTATCCAGCAGGAGTAGTGCGTACTTCTGGTGTTAAATCAAGAGATCCCTGACCAACAAAATCTTCTTGAAGTGTAGTAATACTGTTATTTCCACCGTTACCTTGAGTATAAGTAGCAGAATGACCATTACCATACTGAGAAATAATTGCAGAACCTTTAGACCAACCTTGAGTAAGGTCTATTTTATGATCAGAACCATTTTGGTATAAATCTGCATATTGGCTATAGCCAGATTGAGTTACATCAACAGTATTATCTGTACCGAATTGATGTACAAATGCCTCTTGTCCTCTAGTGCTCTGATTAACTTTTGCTAAGTTATCTGATCCATCTTGTAAAACTCTAGCATAGCTACCGGGATCTCCATAAGGATCAATACTTGTCTGATTAACAATAGCGTTGTTTCCTGTAGAACCCATTTGATGTACAACCGCTTTGTCACCATTTCCTGCAGTTAAATCAACATCATTACCTGTTTGATTAACAGTAGCTTTATTGTCATCTGAATCTTGATCTACATAAGCCTCTGCATAATTATTATCCTGAGTGATTTTTGCAAGGTTGCCCTGAGTTTCAATTTGCTCAACCACGGCTAAGTTATCAGTACCAGTAGTACTAATTTTGGCCATGTTTTTATCCCCAGAAACAGCATAAGACTCTTGGTTAACACGAGCTTTGTTTCCGGTACCCATTTGATCAACATCTGCTTCATTTCGAGGAAAACGAGCATTAGGTGCTCCTGGCTGATTAGGCTTACCAACTTGTGTTACTTTTGCCTGATTATCATCTCCGCTCTGAGTTACATCAGCCTTACTTTGATCATAGGTTTGTTTTACCTTCGCCCAGTTTCCGGTTGTAACATCGGTAGATCCAGATTGAGTTACTCTAGCCCAGTTTCCTACAGCAGCCATACCCGTACCTTGAATGATACTTGATATGTTGCCTAAATCATCCTGATCTACATAAGCCTTGTTATCAGATCCTCCCTCCTGAATTGCAGCAGACTGGTTAGAAGTTCCTACCTGATCAACCTTTACCAGGTTGCTTTCCCCATATTGAAAAGACTCCGAACTATTGGTCGTACCGTTTTGAACCAAATTAGCTTTGTTCATCGTTCCTGCCTGATAAACATCCCCACTATTTGAGGTTCCACTTTGACTTCCTGTTGAGGTGTTCTGTTGCGCAAAAGCAACTGCCCCAAACATTAGCGCGCTAGCGCATAAAATAACTTTTTTCATGATTGAAAAGTTTTAAATTAATAATATATAGAATGGTTAATAAAATGCTATTCTAGACTTTTGATATGTTTGACGGGGCTTGTCAAATCAAAAGTTATTAAAGGGGAGTCAAGGTTTGCATTAGTTCATTTACATCATCAGCTTGAGCTCTAACGCTTTGCTAATTTATATAAAAACAACGCTCTGATTTTAAGAACACTACAACTTTTCGATGAAATTCAGATAGTATCGAAATCGTTGTAGTGCACAAAGCTATACAAATACTGGCTTTAGTATTAAAAAGGGAAAAACACCTTTTTATTCTCTAAAAATACATTTATAAGAATAATCTTACATTAAATGTAAGAAACAGGATGTTTTCTATTTCAATTTTTAATTTAAATTGAGTAATTCTCTGTTTTTTGCTAATGGCCAAAGTTTATCTTCAACTAATAACTCTAACTTATCAGAAGCATAACGTATAGTATCAAAAAACGGAAGCACATTTTTTTTGTAATCTATAGCCCGCTCTTTTATATTTAACTTATTTGCAGACTTTCTAGATTCAACCATAGCATGAATATCACGGTTGATATCACCTATATATTTAGATATTTGAATTATGAGGGCTATTTGCTCTTGTGCAAGATTCTCATAGTCATTAGCAAAAATATTTTTAAGACCTTCTACATTTTTGATCAATAAATTTTGATACCGTATAGCTGTAGGAATTATATGGTTTTTAGCAATATTTCCTAAAACCCTACTTTCAATTTGAATGCGCTTTATATATTCTTCTAGTTCAATTTCATAACGGGCTTTAAGCTCTACGCTATTCATTACAGCCATTTCTTCAAAAACTGAAACAGAACGTTTATCTAATTGAATGGCTAAAGCTTCAGGAGTACTGCTATGGTTGCTTAACTTTCTTTTTAAAGCTTCTTGCTCCCATGCCTCACTATACCCATCTCCCTCAAAACGAATTTTCTTAGATGCCTTTATATACTCTCTAAGAATATTGAAGATCGCATCATCTTTCTTCATTTTTTTCTTATCAACAAGCTTATCTACTTCACTCTTAAAGTCTTTAAGTTGTTTGGCGACAACGGTATTTAACACAACCATTGGTTTAGCACAATTTGTTGTCGAACCTACAGCACGGAATTCAAACTTGTTACCGGTAAATGCAAAAGGTGAAGTTCGGTTTCGATCTGTATTATCTAAAAGGATTTCAGGAATTTTACCAACTACGTTGAGTTTTAAGTCCGTTTTTTCCTGAGGAGAAAGCTTACCATCAGTTACTTTTTCTAATTCATCTAAAACAGCTGTGAGTTGTTTCCCTATAAAAACAGACATGATTGCCGGCGGTGCTTCATGTGCTCCCAATCTGTGATCGTTAGATGCTGATGCTACTGAGGCTCTAATCAATTCTTCATTATCCTGTACTGCTTTTATGGTATTCACAAAAAAGGTAAGAAACTGCAAGTTCTTCATAGGTGTTGTACCCGGACTCAACAAATTAACTCCCGTATCTGTCGCTAAAGACCAATTATTATGTTTACCACTACCGTTAACTCCGGCAAATGGTTTTTCGTGAAAAAGAACTTTTAGATTATGTCGCTCTGCAATTCGATCCATCAAATCCATAATGAGTGAATTATGATCTACTGCAAGATTGGCTTCCTCAAAAATAGGAGCCAACTCAAACTGGTTAGGAGCAACCTCATTGTGTCTGGTTTTCACAGGAATACCCAGAAACATACATTGTTGCTCCAAATCTTTCATAAAATTCAAAGCCCTGGCTGGTATTGATCCAAAATAATGATCGTCCAGTTGTTGCCCTTTTGCAGGTGCGTGACCTAATAGTGCCCTTCCTGTTTGCATAATATCAGGACGTGAAACTGCAAGTGCTGAATCTATTAAAAAATATTCTTGCTCCCAACCCAATGTTGCCGTTACCTTGCTAACACTCTTATTGAAGTATTTAGCTACTTCCGTAGCATTATGATCTATTGCTGTTAAAGCACGTAAAAGCGGGGTTTTGTTATCTAATGCTTCGCCGGTGTAGGAGACAAATACGGTAGGTATACACAACGTAGTATCTAAAATAAAAGCAGGCGAAGTAGGATCCCAAGCAGTATAACCTCTTGCTTCAAAGGTATTTCTAATTCCGCCATGCGGAAAAGAAGAGGCATCGGGCTCTTGCTGAACAAGTTTTGCACCTTCAAACTTTTCAATTGCGTTTCCCTCTGGAGTTTGCTCAAAGAAAGCATCATGCTTTTCTGCAGTTGCCCCTGTTAATGGCTGAAACCAATGCGTATAATGTGTTGCTCCTAATTCTAACGCCCATTGTTTCATTCCGGCAGCAATACTATCTGCCATCAAACGATCTATTTTAGCCCCTGTATTAATAGCAGCTTCAACTGCCTGAAAAGCATCATGAGACAAGACTTGTCGCATAGCTTCTTTTCCAAAAACATGTTTGCCAAAAAGCTCTGACCTTTTTTTATTTTCAGATATAGTTATGGGTAAACGGCTAAGGCTTTCCTTTAAGGCAAAAAATCGCAATGTGCTCATATTTTAGTTGATTTTTATGAAATTCAGAATTCAGAGGTGTAAAAATATATGATTTCGTAATACACCCCTATTTTTTAAGGGTCTTATTAAATTTATTCCGTTAATAAACCCTTACACCCCCCACTAAAACAAATATCAGATATTAAAGAAATGTTATATTTGTTATTAGTTTAATTCAAAAAAAATTTAAATCAATTTATTATGGGCAAATCAAAATTAGAGTATCTCTGGTTAGATGGTTATACACCAACTGCCAATCTTAGAAGTAAAACCAAAGTAGAAGATGATTTTAGCGGGAAGTTAGAAGACTGCCCGGTATGGTCATTTGATGGTTCTTCAACTAAACAAGCCGAAGGAGGCTCTTCTGATTGTCTGCTGAAGCCCGTTGCAATATACCCAGATCCAGCTCGTAGAGATGGTTACTTGGTAATGACTGAAGTTCTTAATGCTGATGGTACTCCGCACGAATCTAATGCAAGAGCCACTATTGCTGATCAAGATGATGATTTCTGGTTCGGTTTTGAGCAGGAATATTTTATTATGGACAAGGAGACACAACTTCCATTAGGTTTCCCTGTAGGTGGTTATCCTGGTCCTCAAGGTATGTATTACTGTTCTGTAGGTGGTAAAAACACACACGGTAGAGCATTTGTTGAAGAGCACGCAGATCTGTGTATTGATGCTGGTCTTAACTTTGAAGGTATCAACCAAGAGGTTGCTAGTGGACAATGGGAATTTCAACTTTTTGCAAAAGGAGCTAAAAAAGCTGGTGATGAGATATGGGTAGCACGTTATTTATTACAACGTCTTACTGAAGATTATGGGTACTATATAGAATACCACCCAAAACCAATTAAAGGTGACTGGAATGGTTCTGGTATGCACGCTAACTTCTCAAACACTACTTTAAGAACTGCAGGTTCTAAAGAAGTTTATGACACTATTTGTGAAGCTTTCCGTCCTGTAACTAAAGAACACATTGAAGTTTACGGTGAGTTTAACGACCAGCGTTTAACTGGTAAGCATGAGACTGCTTCTATTCACGATTTCTCTTATGGAATTTCTGACCGTGGAGCATCTATCCGTATTCCTATTATCACAGTAGAAAAAGGATATAAAGGATGGTTAGAAGATCGTCGTCCTGCATCTAATGCTGATCCATACAAAGTAGCGGGTCGTATCGTTAAAACGGTATTAGAAGCTGAAGAGAAAATATAAATTTTCTCTAGCATAAATTATAAAAGCCCGCAATTGCGGGCTTTTCTCTTTTTATAATGTTCTCAAATGCTAACTAAAAGCTAGACCTATAAAAATGCAATATGCTGCAAAAAGCACAAAACCCTTCCAGCGGTTTAATTCTAATTTTAAAGGAAGAAAGCCTAACGGAAGTAATACAACTGCGAAGCCTAAAAGCCAAAACATATTGTTTAAAATACTACCATCAATAACCGGTATGGGTTTTATAATTGCCGTAAGACCTAAAACGGAAGCAATATTAAAAATATTAGATCCTATCAGATTTCCTAGCGAAAGCGCTTTTTCCTTTTTAAGTGCTGCAATAACCGAAGCCGCAAGTTCAGGTACGCTAGTTCCTATAGCTATAACCGTAACCGATATGGCATAATCGCTCACTCCCACCATATGTGCTAACTCTTTTGCTCCTGTAACTAACCACTCGGAACCAAAATAAAGTGATACCCCGCCAATTATTAGCCAAATGACAATTTTAAAATAAGAGGCTCCAGATAGTCCGGGATCAACCTCATCATCCACGGCTCGTGCTTTTTTCGCTCTGCGGATTAAAAGAATTAAATAAGCTATTAATGAGGAAAACAAAATAAAACCCTCAAGTTTTGAGATCATTCCATCATTTACAAGAGCCAGGTATAACCCCAATGAGAACAAAACCATCACCGGCCAATTGAATCTAAAAAAATCTCGATCAATACCTAGTGTTGAAATAATTGCGGTGATCCCTAAGACTAAAGCGATATTAGCAATATTACTACCTATCACATTTCCTAAAGCAATATCTGGCGAACCGTCTAAAGCTGCCTGTAAACTAACCAAAAGTTCTGGCGCCGATGTAGCAAACGAAACTACCGTAAGGCCAATAACCATTTTTGAAAGGTTAAGCTTAAAAGACAATCCTACCGATGCCCGAACTAAAAACTCACCCCCTATAACAAGTAGTAATAAGCCAAGCATCACAAAAACTATACTCATAAAATCATTCTTTATGGCTGCGAAGATAAGCAACCCAGTCTAACTGATACGATACTAAGCAGAAGCTATAAGCGTCTGATAAAGTTTTACAGCTTCGACAGCTTCTTTAACATCGTGAACACGCAAAATAGACGCTCCCTTTTCTAATGCAATCGTGTTTAAAACGGATGTTCCGTTTAAAGCTGATTGCGCATCAACATCAAGTGTTTTTGTAATCATAGATTTTCTAGAAAGACCTATCAGCAATGGTAAATCGAGAATTTGTAATTGATCTGCGGCATTAAGTAATTTAAAATTTTGAGATACTGTTTTTGCAAACCCAAACCCGGGATCAATAATAACATCATTAATACCTAAGGCTCTTGCCGCAGCTACGCGTTTACTTAGATAAAAAATCACTTCTTTAACAAGATCCTCATATTGAGTAAGCATTTTCATAGTTTGTGGTGTTCCCTGCATATGCATTAATACATAAGGAACCTTTAATTCTGAAACCGTTTGCAACATTTGATCATCTATCAAACCTGCCGAAATATCATTAATGAGTGAGGCACCTACCAACAAAGCTTCCTGCGCTACTTTAGCTCTAAAAGTATCTACAGATAAAAGGATTTCTGGAAAATTGTTAACTAATAATTTTACCATAGGAATCAACCTTTTACATTCTTCATCTACCGAAATATCTGTTGCTCCGGGTCTAGAACTGTATGCTCCAACATCAATAAACGTTGCTCCATCAATAAGCATTTTCTCAGCTTGTCTTAAAATATCTTGCTCATCTTTATAGCTTCCGCCGTCGTAGAAAGAATCTGGAGTGATGTTGAGAATCCCCATTACTTTTGGTGTATCCAGATCAATTAGTTTGCCTTTACAGTTAATGCTTTTCATGAAATAGAGCGATGTTTTTCTAGATTGCTTATTTTAGGCGAAATTTACAGAAAATCGTTGACCTCAGCCGTTAATAAATATGCTTTGAGTTTTAAAAACTCAGGCTAAGCGGCTTTATATATTTTTAATGGAGCAAACTTCAGAACAATACGATGCGGTAATTAAGATCTGCCGCGATTTATTTTCAAAGAAAATGAGTGATTACGGTAGTGCTTGGCGTATTCTAAGACTACCGTCACTTACCGATCAAATTTTTATAAAAGCACAGCGCATACGTGGATTGCAGCAAAACGCTGTTCATAAAGTTGATGAGGGCGAAGCTTCAGAATTTATAGGGATTATCAATTATTCGATAATGGCGCTTATACAACTTCAAGAAGGTGTTGTAGAGCAACCTGATTTTAATTTGGAACGATCACTTATTGCTTATGACGAGCAAGTTCAAATCACCAAAGAATTGATGCTAAACAAGAATCATGATTATGGTGAAGCCTGGCGCGATATGCGCATCAGCTCACTTACAGACCTGATTTTGCAAAAACTCTTACGCGTAAAGCAAATAGAAAACAATAAAGGTAAAACCTTAGTTTCTGAAGGTATAGATGCAAACTACCAGGATATGATTAATTATGCTGTTTTTGCTATGATATTAATTGAAGAAGCTACAACTAAAACCTCTTAATTTGAAAAAACTAGTAAGTTTCGTACGCATTTTTGTTGGAGTCCTGTTTATCATTTCAGGATTTGTAAAACTCAATGATCCGGTTGGGTTTTCATTCAAACTACAAGAATATTTTGCACCAGATGTTTTAAATATCGAGTTTATGAGTCCATTTGCTTTGGGACTCGCTATTATCTTAGTTATTGTAGAACTTGTTTTAGGTGTCGCTTTAATAATAGGATACTACAAAAAACTAACGATGTGGCTTTTGCTGCTCATGATCGTTTTCTTCACCTTTCTTACATTCTATTCAGCATACTTCAATAAGGTGACAGATTGTGGTTGTTTTGGTGATGCGCTTCCTTTAACACCTTGGCAGTCGTTTACAAAAGATGTGATCCTGCTGGTTATGATTCTCTTTTTGTTTTTCAATCTGAAACAGATCAAGCCTTTTTTCACAAATTTCACGCGCTCGATCTTAATCTTCGTGACGTTTATAGGCTGTCTAGGTTTTGCCTATTATGTATTGATGCATCTACCGGCGATTGATTTCAGAGCTTATAAAGTGGGTGTAAATATCAGTGAAGGCATGACCATACCTGAAGGGGCTCCAGAAGCTGTTTTTGATTACCATTGGAAATTCAATATTAATGGAGAAGAAAAAATAATCACAACACAAGGAGAATACCCATCAAGTGAAGGTGAATTTTTAGGAGTAGAAACTGAAGTTGTTTCCGAAGGTTACATACCCCCTATTCACGATTTCACCATAGAAAAAGACGGCGAGAGTTATACTGAGGATTTTCTCAATATGCCAAATCTAATTGTAATTATTGCTTATGATCTAAGCAAAACCGAATGGAATGGCTGGCCGGCAGTTAAAGATCTTACAGATGAAGCTTTAAAAAAAGGGTATACAGTAATTGGTCTTACCGCATCTGGCGATGAAGCTGTGCGTGATCTACAAAATAAACAAAACATCAACTTTGATTTTTATTTTACTGATGCTACAACACTTAAAACTATTGTACGCAGTAATCCAGGAATTTTAAAACTCAACAAAGGGACGATCATTCAGAAAAAACATTGGAATGATGTTGATGAAATTGAGCTTGAAGTCTTGCCCTCTGCTAAACCAGCTCTTAACCTAGAATTGAAACAACGCTTAGACAGTATTGCACGTTATGATCAATTGTATAGACCTTTGTTACAAGAAACAGACGAAGCAAAACGTATTGCGCTGGCAGAAGAAATGGGTATTCCTAAAGAAGATTACACAGGTGATCTATGGAAAAAGCAACGCATGCTTGACACCAGTAACCTTAAAGTCGTAAAAGCTATTCTTGACAATCACGGCTATCCCGGTAAATCATTAGTGGGTGAACCTACAAATCTTATTGCGCTAGAAGTTATTGAACACAATCCCATACAAATAGATCAGTATATAGATTTATTTAAAAAAGCTGCAGCTCAAGGCGAAATACCTATAACTAAGGTAGCGGTTTTAGAAGATAAATTTTTAATGATGCAAGATAAAGAGCAACTCTATGGAAGTCAGGCTCAGATCACTGCAGAAAACGGCTTTTTTATTTGGCCAATTAAAGACCCAGAAACCGTAAATCAACGCAGAAAAGAAGCAGGGTTTGAGCGCACTATTGAAGAATATGTAGCCGACTTGATGGGCAAAGATGCCAAATTTAAAGCCCTTAAAATCTCTGAAATCAAAAGACTCTGATTCTATATATCTTAAATAAATTGTTCTACGCTTTGCTTACCCTGTTTGGGGTAGTAACAGTTGTGTTTTTATTATTTACAGTTCTTCCAGGAGATCCTGCACGCATGATGCTGGACCAAAATGAAGACCCTGAGCAATTAGCGATAATAAAACATAAATACGGTTTTGATCAACCTGTGCTTACCCAATACGCATATTACCTTAATGATTTATCTCCCCTTTCTATTCATAACAATAACGGAGATAATTATACGAGTTTAACTTCCGGAAAATATAATTACACGAGAATATTTTCAATTGGAAACTATACGCTGGCTATAAAAAAACCGTACCTACGAGAGTCTTTTCAAAAAACAGGAAAAACGGTTGTAGCGGTCATTTCTGAAACTTTACCCAACACTATAGTTCTTGCAGTGAGTGCAATAACCCTTGCTATTCTTTTGGGTATACTTCTAGGAGTCATTTCGGCGAATGCCAGAGACACTTGGCTTGATAAATTAATTCAGGTTGTGAGTACCTTTGGAATGAGTGTTCCAAGTTTTTTCAGTGCTATTTTATTTGCCTGGTTTTTTGGTTATATACTACACGAATACACAAATCTCAATATGACAGGAAGCCTGTATGAGATGGACGATTTCGGTGAAGCCATAACCATTCAATGGAAAAATATTGTATTACCTGCTTTGGTTTTAGGAATACGTCCGTTAGCGGTTGTAATTCAATTGATGCGTAATTCACTTTTAGAAGTATACAATCAGGAATACATCCGTACTGCTCAGGCAAAAGGACTCAATCAGCATCAGATCGTGTGGCGACATGCGTTAAAAAATGCTTTAAACCCTGTGGTAACAGCAGTTTCGGGCTGGTTTGCTTCTATGCTTGCGGGTGCTGTTTTTGTGGAATATATTTTTGGATGGAATGGCCTTGGTAAAGAGATCGTCGATGCCTTAAATACGCTTGACTTACCCATAATTATGGGTGCTGTGCTCGTCATCGCAACGATGTTTATTCTTATAAATATTCTCGTTGATATTATTTACGGTCTCCTGGACCCTAAAGTGCGCATTAGATAGCCATATTGTTGTAGAATAGGCTGACTAATCCTAATTTTATATCTTATTCGTTTTTATGAAAATCATACTTACATTATTAACAATACTTTGTTTTTCAGTAGGTTTTTCTCAGGAAAAATCATTTTCTGCCGAAGCACTTCAGGATGTCTTGATCAAGACTAGCGGTTCTGAAGTCACTTTTGAATCTGTTTTAGAAATGCATAAAGGCAAAACTGTGCTGATTGATATCTGGGCATCCTGGTGTAAAGACTGTATCGCCGGCTTTCCTGATCTAAAAAAACTACAAGAAGATAATCCTAATATAAATTACGTTTTTCTTTCACTAGACAAAGATACAGAGCGCTGGAAAGCAGGTATTGATAAATATGACCTACAGGGAAGTCATTACTTCATCAAACATGGTTGGAAAGGACCGCTATGCAGCAGTATAGATCTGGACTGGATTCCTCGCTATATTTTGCTTGATGAATCTGGACAAATTAAAGTTTATAAAGCAATAACCACAAAAGACAATCAACTACTAAATCAAATACAATGAGAAAAAACATCGTAGCCGGTAACTGGAAAATGAATACAGATCTTGCTGATACGCAAGAATTGATCGGCGGACTAAAATCTATAGCTAAAACTTCTGATGCAGAAATTATTATAGCACCTCCTTTTACAAACCTTTACAGTGCCTTTGAAGCATTAAAAGGAGCTGGTATTGAAGTTGCAGCACAAAATATGCATCAATCTACTTCTGGTGCTTTTACCGGTGAGATCAGTGCCTCTATGCTAAAGGGTGTTGGCGTTAAAACAGTAATATTAGGACATAGCGAGCGCAGAGCTTATTTTGAAGAGAAAGAAGATTTACTTGCAGAAAAAGTAAATACCGCTTTAGAAAATGATATGAAAGTGATTTACTGTTTTGGTGAAGAGCTTAAAGACCGAAACTTCAGCGAGCATTTTGAAGTGGTAAATAAACAAATCAGTCAGGCGCTTTTTCATCTGGATGCAGATGCCTGGAAGCACATAATACTAGCTTATGAACCGGTTTGGGCAATAGGCACAGGAGAAACAGCAAGCCCAGATCAAGCTCAGGAAATGCACGCTTTTATCAGAAAAACTATTGCTGATGAATATTCTCAAGAAGTAGCAGACAGCGTTACTGTCCTTTATGGTGGTAGTGTAAAACCTGCTAACGCTAAAGAGATATTTTCAAAGCCAGATGTTGATGGTGGCCTTATAGGTGGTGCTTCTTTAAAAGCCGAAGACTTTATGGCGATCGTAAACGCATTTTAAAATAATTTATGGCTGAAGCATATTCTGAATACGCGTTTAAAGTAACACCGGTAAATCCCGGTGCAGAAATACTCATTGCTGAATTGAGTCAGCTTGATTTTGAAAGTTTTGATGAGACAGAAGAGGGTGTAAAAGCATACATCCTCTCTGCCTTAGATAAAGAAAATCTTTTAGAAGACATCTATCTACTCAATAACCCTGAATTTGAAGTTTCATACTCTGTTAAGCTTATAGAGCCGGTAAATTGGAACGAAGAATGGGAAAAGAATTTTGAACCCATTGAAGTTGATGGTATTTGCTCGGTAAGAGCTCCATTTCATCCTAAACCAGAGATGGAGTTTGATATTGTTATTGAACCTAAAATGTCTTTCGGTACCGGGCATCATGAGACCACACATCTCATGATCAAACACCTTCTAAAAATTGAAGTTGCTGGCTTAAAAACACTTGATATGGGTTGTGGCACAGGAATACTTGCTATTCTTGCTGCATTAAAAGGCGCAAAACCGGTAGACGCAATAGATATTGACCCGTGGTGTTATGAGAATACTGTAGAGAATGTATCCCGTAATGATGTTGATTTTATTAAAGCATACGAGGGAGACTCTAGTCTTTTAAAAGGCAAACAATATGATCTGATCATCGCAAACATTAACCGAAACATTCTAATGAATGATATTCCCACCTACGCAGGTTGCTTAAATCATGAAGGTATTTTGCTCTTAAGTGGGTTTTACACTCAAGATATTCCGGCGATTACTAACGTTTGCAATCAACACGGATTAAATTTTATCATGAATTTTGAAAAAAATAATTGGGTAGCATGTAAATTTGTAAAAAATTAACCCCCTGAATATAAGTTTTTTACCAATGAGCACAAGAGAAAAGATTCAAGAAGAAGTAGACGTCCTCGAGGCAGAAGATCGAAATAATGAAATTATCGTATACAATGATGATGTTAACACATTTGATCACGTAATAAATACTTTAGTACATGTTTGTGATCATACCCCAATACAAGCAGAACAATGTTCATTGATAGTTCATTATAAAGGAAAATGTACTGTAAAGACCGGAAGCTATGATGACCTTGAACCACGTTGTAGCGCACTTCTAGATGCCGGCCTCAGTGCAGAAATCATATAAATTCCAAAAAATAGCCTATACATAAAAAGCCTCTTAAAGAGGCTTTTTTCTTACCTTATTATTGATTAAATGCAATTTTAAATCGTTAAAAGTTATAATTTTAACGATTAATAGCGTTACATGTTGTTTTTTTATAATATTTTACAAGTATTATAAACACTAACTATTATTATATGTTATCAGAAACAATTAAAAAAGTAGGCTTTTTAAGCCTGGGAATTTCAATGGTATTTGCTTCTTGTTCTGAAGAGGCTTCAGAAAGCACACCTGAAGCCGCACAACCTACTGCTAATCTTGAGGTGTCACAAACCGTCATTGATCAGGTTGAAAATTTAGGAATGAATACTAATTATATTCGTTGGGACGACTTCTACTTTCCTGACGGTTCCTCTGAGCCCAGACTTTTCTTAGAAGAGGATGTTATTGTAACTCCAGATCAATTAGCTGAAATGACCGCTAACATTAAGCAAACTAAAGATGGTAAAGGAGATTCTAAACAATATAGGACATCTGCATTAGTGAGTCAGGGACGTACGATTTCGATAATTGGGTATACTGGTGGCAACCAGGCTTTAACCCAAAAAGAACGTACCGCACTTGAATGGGCAGTAGCAAACTACAATGATCTAAATGGTGTAAGCATTAGTTTCAATTTAACTTTTGGTACAGATTATCAAAGTAAAGACATGGTTGTCTATAACAACACTGTCAACAATCCTAGTGGTGCAGGTGGTAGCGCTGGCTTCCCTAGTAATGGATTGCCTTTTAAATTTGTACAGATTTATGGCCTTACTAATTATGACACAAATGTTGTTGAACACGTATTAACTCATGAAATAGGTCACTCAGTAGGATTTAGACATACAGATTGGTTTAGCAGACAAAGTTGCGGTCAAAATGTAAATGAAGGTGGAGATACTAACCACATTCCGGGAACTCCAACTGGCTATGACTCTACATCTATTATGCTTGCTTGCTTTAGTGCTAGTGAAGATGGTGAATTCAACGCTAATGATATTACTGCTTTAAACAATATGTACTAAGTATTAATTAGACACTTTAAAAGCCATTTTAATTAAAATGGCTTTTTTTATTTTTTAAGTTTGCAGATATTCAAAAAAGACTTATATTTGCACCCGCAAAATGAGGTAAATAAATATCAAATTTTTGCAAAAATAAAGGCCTTGTGGCGCAACTGAATAGCGCACCTGATTACGGCTCAGGAGGTTCCAGGTTTGAATCCTGGCAAGGTCACAAAATAAGTCTACTTTTGACTATAAAAGTCTTAAAAAAACCCGCAAACGTGGGTTTTTTTAATTTATGGTTATTCCCTACTAGTCAGAATCCTTAGCCGTATAGCTATCCCTCCTTCTTTTCTTTAAAATATTTAATGAATAACAATCAAATTAAATATAGCTATTAAGCAAGATTGCTATTAGCAATATAGAAGTTAAGCTTAGATACTTCACTCTCTTTACTGATTTCAAAAATCTTCTAAAAATCAGAAAAAAGCATTACAAACTAGTATTCATACGCTTACAATTAAAAAATCAATGCAAACTATAAATGTTAAATTTTTAACTATAGTGCTTTATAAATAAAATATTTTCATAATATTGATATGTAGTACATAATTACATAAACACATAATGATTTGAATATCAAAACTAAAACACACATTTATGAGAACATTTTTACAACTCAGGATGCTTAAAAAAATCACACTAGTGACTTTGGCATTATTGAGTACAACCACACTTATGGCTGCTCCTCTATCTGGAGAAATTTCTTTCAGCTATGAACAGAAAACGATTTCGGGAGTGGTCTACGACACACAATCTGGAGAAACTTTACCAGGTGTAAGTGTTGGTATTAAAGGCGCCAATACCGGTACTATTACAGATTTAGACGGTTCATTTCAATTACAGGTTGAGCCGGGTGCAGTACTCGTATTTAGTTATGTAGGTTACTTGACTCAGGAAGTACCTCTACAAAACCAGACTTCACTTACCGTAAATATGGAAACTGATATACAGTCTCTTGAAGAGGTTGCGATTATTGGTTACGGTAAAGTAAAGCGCTCTAATCTAACCGGATCGGTTTCGACCGTTAGCTCAGAAACGCTAGAAAAAACCAATAAAGTAGACGCGGTTTCTTCTATACAGGGGCAGGTAGCTGGTGTTACGGTACAACGTACAGATAACAAACCCGGTGGAGGAGGCTTCAACATTCGTGTAAGAGGTGCCAATACTATTAATACAGGTTCTGGAAATGGCGGATACAGCCCTGGTCAAAATCCCTTATTTGTAGTAGACGGAATTTTTGTTGATGATATCTCTTTCCTTAATCCGGCTGACATCGAGCGTATGGACGTGCTTAAAGATGCAGCATCTGCTGCGATTTATGGTTCACGTGGTACAAACGGGGTTGTAATCATTCAGACCAAGAAAGGGAAAGAAGGAAAAATGACGGTGCGTTACAACAACTACGTAGGTTTTAAAGAAATCTATAACCTGCCACCAGTATTTAATGGCAAAAGCTATATTCCATTTCTTAGAGATGTGGTTGTGGGTAACCAGTTCGCTTCTAATACTGATGGTAATTACGGCCAATACTCTGCAGAAGCGGTAAACATCAATGATTATCTGAGTGAAGAAGAACGTGAAAATATCGCAAACGGAGTTAGTACAGATTGGGTAGACCTCATCACCCGTAATGGTTTTCAGCAAAACCATACCCTTGACATAAGTGGAGGGAATGAAAACACCGTTTATGCTGCCGGATTAGGTTATACACAGGACCAGGGAACTGTCTACGGCGAGGATTTTAATCGGTATACCTTAAAAGGAAATATTCAAAGTGATCTTACAGATTGGTTAACATTTGGCTATGATAACTACATCACTTTAGCAAAAACTAATGAAGGAAGTTTAGAAGCTTTTAGAAGTGCCTATCGGCTTAAGCCTATAGGAAGACCCTATGATGACAACGGGGATTTATTATTCCTGCCTACTCAAAAAGAGACCCAGTTAAGTAACCCTATTTTTGATACCCAAAACTGGAAATTAGAAAACAAATACATCAATTTTATTGGTAACATTTCCCTTAGCGTTAAACCGCTAGAAGGACTTAGCATTACTACGAAGTTTGCACCTAACATCAAATATACCCGTGTGGGAGAATATCGTGGTCTGTACACCAAAAGTGCAATTGGTAACCAGAGTAATACCCGTGCAGAGGTAAACAACTTCTTAGACTATTCGTATACTTGGGATAACATTGTTGATTACAGCTTAGATATTGACAATGACAACAGCCTGGCAGCAACACTAGTATATTCCAGATTTTTGCAGGACAATGAATCTTATGGTATTCAGGTAAGAAACTTCACATCAGACAACTTCTTATTTTATAACCTGGGAGCCGGTTCAAATGTGAACTCGTATGGAAGCGGGTTTAGCAGACAGACGTTAGAATCTTATACAGCACGTATCAATTATAATTTGATGGACCGTTACATTCTTACCCTTACCGGTAGATACGATGGAGCTTCCGTATTATCTGATGATAACAAATGGGCATTTTTCCCCTCAGCATCATTTGCTTATCGCGTAATACGCGAAGATTTTATGCGTAACCAAAAGGTATTTTCAGATCTTAAGTTACGTTTAAGCTACGGGCAAACTGGTAACAACGGTATCGGCGGAGGATTAAACCCGCTGGGAACTCTTTCATTACTCGAATCAAGTTATACCAATATTGGCGATGCAAGTGTATCTACGCTATTTGTTAATGGTCTTGCTAACCAGGATCTAACTTGGGAGCGCACTTCAGAAGTAAACGTGGGTTTTGACTTTGGTTTCCTAAACAACCGCTTAACCGGTAGTGTTGATGTTTACAACCGTAATATTAAAGACATCATCTTCTTTAGACCTTTGCCCACAGTAACCGGTTTTGGAGGAACCTTTGACAACATCGGGGAGTCTCGTAACCGAGGTATAGAAATAGGCCTTAATGCCAAAATTATAGAAAATGAAGATTTTACCTGGAGTACGAACCTCAATTTTGCCAGCAATCGTAATGAGATTGTAAATCTATATGGTAATAGTGATGAAATCATTTTTGGAGCACAGGGCGGAACGTTTATTCACCGTGTAGGAGAACCAACCGGATCACTTTATGGCTTTAAGTACGACGGAATCTGGCAACTGGATCAGGCTGCAGAAGCTGAATCTTTCGGTCAGAAACCAGGGCAGGTACGTGTAGTTGACGTCAATGGTGACGGACAAATTACTGAACAAGGTGACCGGGTAGTTTTAGGAAACCCACTCCCAAAATGGACCGGAGGTTTTACGAGTACGATGAACTATAAAAACTTTGACTTCTCATTCTTTGTATATACTAGTCAGGGCGTAACGATCTCCAGTAATTTTCACAATGCCCGCGCATTCTCATATGATGGTGAACCGGCTCGTTTGTGGAATGGATATGATACTAATTATTGGACACCTGAGAACCCTACCAATAACTGGTTTCAGCCCGGTAACGGTGGATCATATCAGGGAGCTATCAAAAATATGGATGTATCTTTCGTAAAAGTTGGTTTTATGACTCTGGGCTACGCACTTCCTCAGGAAACTATTCAAAAATTAGGGATTCAAAAACTACGCTTTTACACGACAGTACAAAACCCATTTACATTTAGTAAATACGATGGTTGGGATCCTGAAAATGCCGGTAGAAATACCTATGGTGCGTCATTTATGGCACGTACGTATATGGCCGGTATCAACTTTACTTTCTAAAAAAATAAATAGTATTATGAAAAAATCAATTTATATCTCAGCTCTAGCACTTCTGCTTACCGGTACGCTGGTAACAAGTTGCGATGATTTTCTTGAGGAAACAAACAGACAGGCTATCAGTATTCCTTCTTCAAGAGAAAATGAAGAAAGCTTTCTACAACTCAATAATTATATCTACGAAGTAACGCGTGACAACACCACCCGTTATGCTCCAGATATGCTTTATGTACTGGAAGATCTCGGTACTGATATCGTGACCCGCGCTTCCCCGCTTACCGGTGTTGATGCAATCAACGATTACGTAGACATGAACGCCTCAAATTATGTGATGCAGGTGTATTGGGCGAATCAATATAAGCAGATCGCTGCCGCAAATACGCTGCTTGAAAACGCTGATTTGATTGATGGTGTAGAAGAAAGCTTAAAAAACAGAGGAGTAGGCGAAGCCAAATTTTTCAGAGCCTGGTCTTATTTTAATCTGGTAGAAAATTACGGAGGAGTACCCCTTGTTACAGAACCCACCACTACCGCTCAGTCTGATTTTATGCGCGCGTCTGAAGAAGAAGTATATACACTAATTGTTAATGATCTTAATGACGCCATCAGCGCTGTTGATGAAAATCCCGACGAATACGGTCGCGTTTCTAAAGATGCTGCCCGTCACCTGTTATCTAAGATATTACTTACACGCGGCTACAAATCTTTTGCGGCTTCAGACGATTATACTCAGGCAATTGCTCTTGCAGAAACGGTAATCGCAAATCATCCGCTTGAACCTACGTTTGCAGATGTGGTAGATATCGAAAACCAGCGCAATGACGAGGTGATTTTTTCATTCCTTTTTGGAAGCGAAAGTTCAAGTGTAGGCTGGGGTAATACCAAACATTTACTGTACAAGTTTGAATACTTTAACTATCCCGGATTAGCTCGTGGTAGCTTATATCAAAATGGTATCGGTAGAATGCCTACTCCATACTTCTTCAATATGTTTGATGAAGAAGATACCCGTAATGAAGAAACCTTACGATATGTTATGTATGCTGATGTGGCTGAAGACGGACTTGAAGTAGGAGACACTGCCATTTACTTTCCTAAAACGGCCTGGAGCCAGGAACGTATAGACAGCAAGCCGTATGCAGTAATCAATCCGGATCAATACCTTGTGAACGACGGGGTTACTAATGTACACTGGCCAATGTTTAAGAAGTTTGAAGACCCGGGAGCTCCTTTCGTTTATGCAAATGAGCGTGCCTTAGGTGACCGTGATATGGTAATAATGCGCGGGGCTGAAGCTTATCTTATTGCAGCAGAAGCGGCTTTTCAAAATAATAATCCCGGTGCAGCTGTCACATATCTTAATACAGTACGTTCACGTGCCGGTATTACTACACCGCTTACTGCGGGTGATGTTGATCTTGCATTTATATTGGATGAACGTGCCCGCGAACTGATAGGCGAGGTAAACCGCTGGATGGATTTAAAACGTACCGGTACTTTGCTATCACGCGTTTTAGAATACAACCCGCACGCAGCGCTTAACAATGCGATTACCGAGAAAAATCTTCTCAGACCCGTACCACAGGCTGAGATTGACGCTTCCGGTAAGACAATTAGCCAAAACCCCGGTTATTAAAACCGGAAAATCCGTCGATCACAAGGTGAGTCCTGGATTGACGGATTTTTTTATTCAGTTTTAAATAATTAGCTCAGTTTGCTAAAGTGTGGTGTAAGATGATTACGCATGTTCTCTCTAAATTCATAAGCAGTACCATTACGCAAGGTTTCAACCAGGTCATTGTGAGAGATACTACCCCGCTTCGGTTCTGCGGCAGACTTTGATTCCTGCTGCATCATAAAATGAAAAACCGGTAGCAGCATAGATTGAAAACGGTTCAAGGTTCCGTTACCAGACATCTTATAGAGATACGAGTGAAACTCAATCTCGTAAGCCAGACGGGTTTGAAGATCGGTTTTACAAAGCGGATCATTAGCCTCCCGGTCTACTATTTCTTGTAACTTAACAATATCAGCATCTTTTTTTCTAATGAACAGCAATTCACTCATACCCACTTCAAGAACCAGTCGTAGTTCAAAAATGTGTTGCATGGCTTCTTCTCCAAGAAGGTCGGGGTCCATAATGCGCTCTATTCCGCTTAAAATATCAGGTTCTGCAATAAACATTCCCTTGCGCTTTTTAGATTCGACTACGCCAAGCATTCGCAGGCGACTAAGCGATTCGCGCACAATGTTACGGCTAACACCCAGGTTTTCGGCGAGTTCAATTTCACCTGGTAAAGAGTCTCCAGACTTAAAACGGTTCTCTTTTAAAAATTCGAGAATACGTTGTTCTACCTGCTCAACCAGTGAAACAGATTTAATGGGTTTGATTTTGGAAGACATAATGGTTTTATGGTTAATTGCAAATATTTGGTAAATCAACTAAAACTTAAGACATTCAAAAAGTAATTTTAACACATATTTTAAATATATTGCTATATTAAAATATGTCCTACATATAAAATTAATGAATATAACGAATATAAACGATTTTGGTGCCGTAAATGATGATTTTACGAATAATTCGTTGGCCATTCAAAAGGCCATAGATCATTGTGCCGGCCTTGGTGGCGGAAAAGTCGTTATTCCGCCAGGCAAACCGTTCCTTACAGGACCTTTTGACCTCAAATCAAATATTGAATTACATCTGGAGCAGGGTGCTGTGCTAAAGGCCTACCCTGACGAAGGTGTTTATATTAAAAGCGCCTTTAGAAAAAATCTGGGTGAAGGCACCATCTGGATAGGTGGAGAAAATCTCAGCCAGATTTCCTTTACAGGCGGTGGCACAATAGATGGTAACGGCATCTTTTTCATGGGTGATGAGCTACACGACTCTTATGAGCTTAAACCTTTTGAAACGGTAGATCCCAGACCGCACATTCTTACTTTGGTTTCATGTAAAAATGTAAAGATGCACGGCATTACAGTAAGTAATGCTGCTTACTGGGCGCTTCATTTTATAGGTTGTTATGATGTTTCAATCGCAAACATTTCAATCTATAATGATATTAAAGTACGCAATAGCGACGGTATTGATCTCGATCATTGCCAAAACGTACGCATCAGCAATTGCCATATCGAATCAGGTGATGATTGCATCTGCCTAAAAAACAGAAGGGAATATGAGGAGTTAGGTCCCTGTAAAAATATCGTAATTTCTAATTGTACATTGATTAGTACTTCGTGTGCGATTAAAATTGGTTCAGAAAATATGGATGCCATAAGCCACGTTACTTTTAATAACTGCATTATTACCGGAAGTTGTAGAGGTATAGGTATTCAAAACCGGGACGAAGGCACCGTGTCAGACATCATTTTCTCTAACATTATGGTAGAATGTAAGCAGTTTTCTGACGTTTGGTGGGGAATGGCAGAACCTATTTACATTACGGCTTATCCCCGCGCCTCACACAATCACAAAGATGCTGGTTGGAGGTTAAAGCCCGGAGCTAAAGAAGCCAGTATTGGCAAGGTTTCTAACATCACGTTTGCAAACATCAGGTGCAAGAGCGAAAATGGTATTTTCTTGGGAGCTGCATCACCAGATTTGCTCGATAACATCCGCTTTAATGACATTGATCTGGAGATTTCAAAAACCACCGAATATCCCGGAGGTTATTACGATTGTAGGCCGTGTAAAGATGCCGATTTTATAGGCGAGCAGACCTCAGGTTTTTATATGGTAAACGCCAGTAATGTGTACATTTCAAACACCACAGTAAACTGGGGAACCCAAAGACCTGATTATTATGGAAACGCGCTTTATGCCGAAAATATAACTCCACTAGTTCTTGATAATTTTAATGGAACGGCAGCCTTTGAAAATTTGGAAAGCATCGTTAAAAAAGGAAAAACTCAACTCGAAAAAATCGCAAACTAATTATGATTTTAGGCTTATCATATCTGGATATTTTAGTATTGGTGCTGTACTTCGGTGTCATTGTGTATATCGGTATACGATCTAGCCTGAAGATTAAAAAAGAAGAAGATTATTTTCTGGGCGGCAGACAATTTGGAAAACTCTTTTCAACATTTGCGAGTTTTGGGCAGGCAACCTCAGCAGACGGTCCGGCAGGTGTGGCAACCACCACCTTTAAAAACGGCGCCAGCGGAATCTGGAGTTCGCTTTTAATGCTCTTTGCCACTCCTTTATTTTGGATCACAGCTCCGTGGTTGCGACGGTTGCGCATCACCACGATGGGTGATTTTTATGAACAGCGTTATGCTTCACGAAAAATGGCCGCGACCTATGCTCTTGTGGGAACCATCGGGATGATGGGCTTGCTCTCTGTAGGTTATAAAGCGGTTACCACAACGGCTTTAGCTATGACCGGGAAGCCCGCAAGCGAATTGACAGCGACTGAAAAAATTGAAAAAGAAAAAGCAGACCGCCTTTTTGAATTATCTAACGAAAACTTCACCTACCTCTCGCAAGCTGAGAAACAGGAATTAGCCGAACTCCGACAGGAAAATCCACGGGCGTTATTCAGTTATTTTTCTGAAGATGTGCTTATCTGGACCATCTGTTTCATCGTTCTGTTTTATACCGCGATGGGCGGACTCGAAGCTGCTTTTTACACCGATTTGCTTCAGGGTATTTTTATAATTTTGCTTTCAATCATTCTCATTCCTTTTGCCTGGTCGGCAATTAACGAACAATTTGGCGGTAGCGGAATGATGGATGCGCTCTCAAATCTGCACGAGCAATTGCCCGAAAGTACTTTTGAGATTTTTGGTTCGCCTGCAACCTTAGACTTTACCTGGTATTTCATAGTTATGGCTGCTTTAGTATCTGGAATGACGGTCGTCGCGCAACCTAATCAACTCGTAACTGCGGGAGCTGCAAAAAGTGAAGATGCGGCGCGTACGGGCTTTGTGACCGGTACGTTTATGAAGCGTATCGTAACCATCTTATGGGGAATGGTGGGCCTTTGTGCCATCTTGCTTTATGGTGGTAAAATCATGAACTCCGATTTTGTTTGGGGTCACGCCACCACACAACTATTGGCACCGTTAGGATTGGGACTTGTAGGTTTGATGCTGGCCAGTTTGATGGCTGCTTTGATGTCTACGGCAGATTGCCTGATGATTACCGTGTCCGGTTTAGTGGTTAATAATTTTTACAAATACTTTTTTCCGGAAAAGTCTGCCAGGCATTACATCTGGGCGGCACGTATTTCGGGAGCTATATTCCTGATTGGGGCGGCAATCATTACGACTCAATTTGACACGATTTTACAGATATTAAAGTTCATCTGGGAGTTTTTTGTAGTCTTTGTAGCAGCCTTTTGGCTGGGCTTAAAATGGCGACGCGCAAACCGCATATCTGCGTGGAGTTCGATTCTGCTCACGTTTACCTTGTTTTATCTAATCCCAACGCTCTTACCCAATATCTTTCCGGCGATGCGTACCGATGAAAGCCTTACGAAGCTTACCAACTCCCGTATTGTAACCCGAAATTATGAGGTAAAGGAAGTCGATCTGGATAACCGCATACACGATATCGCCCAATGGGAAAAGCTTCCGCAAAGCGAAAAAGAACAGATCAGTAAACCGGAAGAACTTGCACTGGGCGGTACAAATGCTGTGGATTATGCCATGCCGCGACAGGCTATTTTTTGGTCTAAAGGGGTTACGACCGAGAAAGATGGTACCTCCTACGGCCGCGGTTATATTTATCTTGAATTGTACTTGCTGGACAGTTTGGGTTGGGATCTTTCAAAAAATCCGTATGCCTTAAACGAAACCATAAGACTGGGAATTCGACTGTTATTCCCATTTCTGGTGCTGTTTCTTATCGCTTTAGCAACTAAACCGGATTCAGATAACCATTTAGCTGAATTCTACCGTAAAATGCGTACCCGTGCTGTAGACAATAGCATTCTGAAGAATCAGCCCACCACCGAAAAACTTTTATTCCCAAATAGCAATTGGGAAATCTATACCTGGAATAAAAAAGACCGTACCGGCTTCTTGCTGGCCTGTCTTATTGTTATACTCATTATTGGATTACTTTACCTGATGGTTTCCCTCGGGTCTTAAATGCTTCGACTTATGAAAAATACAAATCAAAAAACAGAACCGCTACAAAGTCTCGATGAATGGGAAGATGACGTGGTACGCCGTTATCCTGAAGAGGCTCATAAAGCCAAGGAAGAATTTCGCAATTACGAGGCTCCTGCCCGCGACACGGTTAAAGAATTTTACCGCATCAATCACATCAATCAGACCTATGATTTTGTGCTTGAAAAGAAAAAAGATTTTCTTCAGTTTAACCGCCGGGAGATGTCACTTTGGGATGCAGTCGAATTTTTAAACACCCTCGTTGACGATTCTGATCCGGATATTGATCTGGATCAAACCCAGCATTTGCTACAAACTTCTGAAGCGATACGTGCAGACGGGCATTCAGACTGGTTTGTACTTACCGGATTTTTGCACGATTTAGGTAAAGTATTATGTCTTTTTGGCGAACCACAATGGGCCGTTGTTGGGGACACGTTCCCAGTAGGTTGTGCCTTTTCAGACAAAATCGTGTACCCGGAATTCTTTAAAAAGAATCCCGATTACACTAATGAAGAACTAAATACCAAATTCGGCGTATACAGTCCGTATTGCGGATTGGAGAAGGTGCATATGTCCTGGGGACACGATGAGTACCTCTACCACATTTTGAAAGACTATCTGCCCGAGCCGGCTTTGTATATGATACGGTATCATTCGTTTTATTCGCAACACCGCGAAGGGGCTTACGATCACCTGATGAGTGCTCACGATCACGAAATGTTTAAATGGGTAGAAAAATTCAATCCGTATGATTTGTACTCCAAGGCTCCTACCCCACCAAACGTAAAAGAACTGCGTCCCTATTATGAGGATTTGGCTGCCAAATTCTTACCGGACACCCTGAAATTTTAGATCATTTTTATAGTACCTGTTATGTCTCTTAAACCGAAATATCAAACTTTCTTTAAGCTTGCCTGTTCCCTTTTTATACTTGTTGCACTCAGTTCCTGTAAAAAGGAAACAGAAGTAAAGGCTCAGGAAGAAACGCCCTACCAGGGCCTGCTGAATCGGGTTGTTCCCGAATACGCAGATGAGTTTATCATCGATTCGCTGCCCGATGCCGGCGATCAGGCTTTTGAAATTGCAGCTCAGGATGGTAAAATCAGTTTGAGAGGAAACAATGGGGTCGCAATCGCCTCGGCGCTGTATTACTACATCAAAGAGTATGCGCACGGGCAGATCACCTGGAATGGCACCAACCTCAACTTTCCGGAATCGCTACCCTTGCCCGAGAAACTGGTACGTAAAGAATCGCCTTACGAATACCGCTATTACCTCAACTATTGCACGTTCAACTACTCGATGAGCTGGTGGGATTGGGAGCGCTGGGAAAAGGAAATCGACTGGATGGCGCTTCACGGCATCAATATGCCTCTGGCTATTACCGGCGAAGAATACATCTGGGACGAAGTTTACAAATCCTACGGCTTTACCGATGAAGACCTGAAGGATTTCTTTAGCGGCCCTTCGTATTTCTCCTGGTTTTGGATGGGAAATCTGGACGGCTGGGGCGGTCCGCTTCCGCAAAGCTGGAAAGAAAGCCATCGCGACCTGCAAAAAAAGATTTTAAAGCGTTCGCGCGAGTTGGGGATGAAACCGGTGCTTCCGGCATTTACGGGGCACGTTCCGGCTTCCTTTAAAAAATTCTTCCCCAATGCCAATCTTAAAAAAACCAATTGGGGCAATGATTTTGGAGACACCTATATTCTTGATGCTGAAGATCCGCTTTTCGCAGAAATCGGTAAACGCTTTTTAGAAAAACAGGAGGAAGTTTTTGGTACAGATCACTTTTATACGGCAGATACTTTTAATGAAAATGAGCCGCCTTCAGACGATCCTGAATATTTAGGGGAGTTGAGCGAAAAGATTTTTGAAGGAATGAAAGCCGCAGATCCTGAAGCAACCTGGGTGATGCAGGGCTGGTTGTTTTACAGCCATAAAGATTTTTGGAAAACACCGCAAATCAAAGGCTTGCTCAGTACGGTGCCTGATGATCGTATGATTATCTTAGATCTGGCGACCGAAATTGAACCCGTCTGGAAGCAAACCGAAGCTTTCTACGGCAAACAATGGATCTGGAATATGCTACATAATTTTGGCGGAAACATCAGTATGTTTGGCCGTATCGAGACCGTTGCCGAGCAGCCGGCACTGGCCTTAAATGACAGCACTTCGGGCAATTTAAAAGGTATCGGCCTTACGATGGAAGCCATAGAGCAAAACCCGGTACTTTATGAATTGATGACCGATAATACCTGGCGCGACACGCCTATCGAACTCCAGCCCTGGCTGAAAAAGTATACCCGCAACCGCTATGGCGCGGTAAACGACAGCATCTTAAAAGCCTGGGATATTTTAGTAGCAACCGCATATAACGGCACCACAATACGCGACGGTGCCGAGTCTATCATCGCAGCACGACCTACTTTTGAAGGCTACCGCCGCTGGGCACGCACCAAGATGAATTACGATCCGCTTGATTTGCTACCTGCCTGGGACCTGTTTATTGGCGCCAGCGATACGTTTAAAAATTCAGATGGTTTTGAATACGACCTGGTAGACCTTAGCCGTCAGGTGCTTGCCAACTATGCCCTGCCGGTGCAACAGCAAATGCGTATCGCTTATGAAAATAACGACAAAGAAGCCTTTAAAAAACACGGCGACGAACTCCTGACGCTCATTAGTGATCTGGACCGACTACTCGCTACGCGAAAAGATTTCCTGCTGGGTCCCTGGATCGCAGATGCCCGAAGTTGGGGCACCACACCCGAAGAAAAGGCGCTTTACGAGCGTAATGCCCGCGACCTCATCACCCTTTGGGGCGGCCCTGATAATCCGTTGCATGAATACTCTTGTCGCCAATGGAGTGGAGTACTGGATGATTTTTACAAACCGCGCTGGCAACAATTTATTACCGATATTGAAGCCAACTGGGATGATTTTGATCAGGAGGCTTTTGATGAAAAAATCAAAGAATGGGAATGGAAATGGGTGAACAAAGAAGAGTCCTACCCTACCGAACCCAGCGGCAATGCCTTTGAAATCGCAAAAGAGCTTCACGCTAAATACCGAAGCAAAATTGCTCCAATCACGAAGGTTATGCCGCCTATTGACTATAACTATTAAAAACCAGCCTATGACTGTAAAAACTTCAGAACGCTTTTTATCGCTCGACGTATTTAGAGGGCTTACCATCGCCCTAATGATCCTGGTAAACACTCCGGGCACCGGTGCAGCTATGTATCCATATCTGGTGCACGCGCAATGGTTTGGGTTTACGCTGGCAGATTTAGTTTTTCCGTCCTTTTTGTTTGCAGTGGGTAACGCCATGAGCTTTTCGATGCGTCGCTTTCAGGAAGCTGCACCGGCAGACTTTTGGAAAAAAGTACTTAAACGCACTGCAATCATCTTCCTGCTGGGATTCCTGATGTACTGGTTTCCCTTTTTTGAATTTAATGACGGGCAGCTGCAAGTATCTCCATTTTCAGAAACCCGGGTAATGGGCGTTTTACAACGTATTGCGCTGTGTTACTTTTTTGGTGCGGTGATGGTACGGTATTTTTCAGTTAGAGCTATTTTTATTTCTTGTGTGGTCATCCTCCTTGCTTACTGGGGAATTCTGTATGCCTTTGGGGAACCGGGAGGCGAACTCGACATGGCGACCAATGCAGCTGCTCAATTTGACTATGCTATTTTGGGCGAAGGCCACATCTATAAAAAAGATGCTATTCCCTTTGATCCCGAAGGTATCCTGAGCACGCTGCCCAGTATTGTAAACGTTCTTGCCGGTTACCTTGCCGGTGTATTTATCAGACGAAAAGGCAAATCCTACGAGACCATTGCCAAGCTGATGCTAGCCGGCTTTCTCGTTTTTGCACTTGCAGAATGGTGGGCGCTTATTTTTCCGCTTTCTAAAAAGTTATGGACGAGTCCGTTTGCGATGTTAACTATTGGCCTTAATCTGTCTATGCTGGCAGCACTCATCTTTTCAGTAGAACTCAAAAACATCAAATTTGGCACAAACTTCTTCAACGTATTTGGCAAAAATCCACTGGTGATTTATCTCTTTTCCGAACTGTTTTACATCAGCCTGCGCCTGATTCCTGTAAATGAAAATCAGGACGCTTTTGAATGGGTAAGTGAAGTAATTTTTCAACGCATCTTCCCGGGTTCCTTTGGAGTGCTGATGACCGCTATTGTTTTTATGCTTCTGTGCTGGGCGCTAGGCTACTGGATGGACAAAAAGAAAATCTACGTCAAAATATAAGTATTGAAAATTGAATTCATGAAAGTTACCGCATCCCTATATTTCATCTTATTTACCTGCTTTGCAGGTCTTGCCCAGGAGGTTAACGAGTGGGAAAACCCGCTGGTGTATGAACGCAATAAACTGGAGCCACATACCGATTTTATCGCGTATACAAACCAGACGGATGCACGCGCCGATGTGTTTTCAACTTCTCCCTATTACCAATCGTTAAACGGTACATGGAAGTTCAACTTTGTCAAAAAACCGGAAGATCGTCCGCAGGATTTCTACAAAACGAATTTTGATGATTCAAACTGGGACAGCATAAGCGTGCCTGCTAACTGGGAGTTGAAAGGTTTTGGAATTCCCATTTACACGAATATCGATTATCCCTTTCCTAAAAATCCACCTTTTGTAGACAACAGCTACAATCCGGTGGGCACGTACCGCCGCAGCTTTGAAATCCCGGAAACCTGGAAGGATAAAGAAGTGATCCTGAACCTTTCTTCGGTATCGGGCTATGCGCGTGTTTTCGTAAACGGAAAAGAAGCCGGAATGACCAAAGTCGCCAAATCCCCTTCTGAATTTGATATCACGCCGCTACTCATAAAAGGGAAAAATCAACTCGCCATTCAGGTATTTAGATGGCACGACGGCAGCTACCTGGAAGATCAGGATTTTTGGCGCTTAAGCGGTCTGGAACAGGATGTATTTTTATACGCCTTGCCCAAAACCAGTATCTGGGATTTCTTTCTCAAAGCAGGCCTTGAAAATAACTACAAAGATGGCGTTTTCGATGCTTCAGTAAGCTTGACAAATTTTGATAACGCATCCCAATCGGGTTCATTACAACTTGAAATCATTCCGGCAAATGCTTCCAAACCGGTGTATTCCGCTACTAAAAAATTTGCCACTACCGATACCCCGATAAACTTTCAGACCACAATCAAAAACGTAAAATCCTGGAGCGCCGAAACGCCCAACCTATACGATTTGGTATTGATCTTAAAAGACGCTACGGGGAAAACCCTGATGCTTACTTCAGAACAGATCGGTTTTAGGGAAATCGAACTTAAAAACGCACAATTGCTGGTCAATGGGATGCCGGTTTTGATCAAAGGGGTAAACCTGCACATTCACGATGACGTTAAAGGCCATGTGCCTTCGCGTGAGGTTATGCTCAAAGACTTAAAGTTGATGAAGCAAAACAACATCAACGCCGTGCGTACAAGCCATTATCCGCAAAACCCGCTTTGGTACAAGCTCTGTGATCAATACGGGATGTATCTGGTTGATGAGGCCAATATAGAATCTCACGGAATGGGCGCCAACGTACACGCGGTTAAAAATAAAGACCGGCACCCGGCTTATCAACCCGAATGGTTCCCGGCACAAATGGACCGCATTCAACGCCTGGTAGAGCGCGATAAAAACCATCCTTCGGTAATTATCTGGTCATTGGGTAACGAGTGTGGCAACGGGATTTTCTTTCCGCAGGCTTACGATTGGGTCAAAGAACGCGATACCACGAGGCTTGTGCAGTTTGAGCAGGCTAATGAAGAGCGCAATACCGATGTGGTTTGCCCCATGTATCCTACCATCGATTATATGCGTGAGTACGCCGCTGCAACCGATAAATACCGCCCCTACATTATGTGCGAATATGCACACGCGATGGGCAACAGCACCGGTAATTTTACCGAGTACTGGGACATCATCAGAAGTAGCGACCAGATGCAGGGCGGCTTTATCTGGGACTGGGTAGATCAAGGAATCAAGACTCAGGACGATATGGGCACCTATTGGGCGTATGGTGGCGATTTGGGCGGACTCGATTTCCAGAATGATGAAAATTTTTGTGCCAATGGATTAGTCTCTTCAAACCGCACTCCGCATCCGGCCCTGGAAGAGGTCAAAATGGTGTACCAAAATGTGCAATTCGACTTTGATAAAGAAAACCGAAAGCTTTCGGTGTTTAATGAATTTGACTTTACCAATCTGAAGGAGTATCAGTTTAAATGGGAGTTGCTTCAGGATGGAAAGGTGATTGAGACCGAAGATTTTTCGCTGGCAGTTGCTCCCCAGACTTCAGGTATGGCAAAAATCAAATTGCCCAAACTGAATGCTGATGCGGAATATTTGCTAAATGTTTACGCCTTTACCAAAACGGCTACCGCTCTTGTACCGGCCGATCACGAGATTGCAAAAGTCCAGTTTTTTCTTACCGAACCGGTTTTCGTTACCACAAAAACCAATCAAAATCTGAAAGTCAAAACTGAAGGCAATCAGCTCGTTTTTGATTCAGGTTCCATTCAGGGAACGTTTGATCTCAAAACCGGAATGTTTAAATCATATACCAATGGCGAAGTAACACTGGAAGGGCTGCCCCAGCCCTATTTTTGGCGCGCGCCTACCGATAATGATTTTGGGAACAAAATGCCTGAAGAACTGAACATCTGGCGCAGTGCACACAGCAATGTGACGCTCCAGAGCGTAAAAGTTGATAAGCAAACCGAAGCCGGCTTGCCTATTGAAGTTACCTATCATTTGAACGATATTGACCTGCCGTATACGCTTGCGTATGTAATCCAAAATGACGGAAGCATTCGTGTGGCAGCCAAACTTGATCTCAAGGCTAAAAAATTGCCTGAACTTCCGCGTTTTGGGATGCGTATGCAGTTACCGGCCGGTTTTGATAATCTGGAATATTACGGCCGCGGGCCGGAAGAAAATTACGCAGACCGCAACTCGGCTGCTTTTATAGGAATTTACAAGGCTCAGGTAGACAGCCTGAAGATGCCTTACATACGCCCACAGGAATACGGTTATCATACCGATACACGCTGGCTAAAACTCACCGATGCCAGCGGAAACGGGATTGAAGTCGAGGGATTGCAACCGCTATCGTTCAGCGCACTTCCCATCAAAACCGAAGCGCTGGATCCCGGTGAGACCAAAAAGAATCAGCATCCTACAAACCTGCGCTACCGTGATGAAACCACCTTGCATATTGATTTGGCACAACGCGGTCTGGGCGGTGATACCAGTTGGGGCGCTTATCCGCATCCGCAATACCAGTTAACTAAAGACGGCTACTCCTACAGCTATTTGCTTAAACTAATCAAACCTGAACTCTAATTTAAAAAGGATGGCATCCTTTACTATAAAAACCGATTGATGAAAAAAATGTTCTTCCGTAGTTCTTCGTTGCTTCTTCTGGTGCTTTTTGCACTGCTTTCCTGTACAAATGAAGAAAATTCAGAATCTGAAACTGCTCAGGCTGAATTGCCCGAATTGTGGTACGATGCCCCGGCACGCGAATGGGTAGAAGCCCTGCCCTTGGGAAATGGTAAAATTGGTGCGATGGTTTTTGGGCGTGTGAGTGACGAATTGATTCAGCTAAATGAAAGTTCGCTTTATAGCGGCGGACCGGTTCCACAAAGTATCAACCCAGAGGCGGCTTCTTATTTGCAGCCTTTGCGTGAGGCTATTTTTGCCAAAGACTACGAAGAAGCTACGCTTTTGGCCAAAAAAATGCAGGGCTATTATACCCAATCCTATATGCCGATGGGTGATTTATTACTGCATCAGGTCTTGAAAAACGATTCGGTACGAGCCTATAAACGTACCTTGAATATCGAAAATGCGATCACTACGACTTCTTTTGAGTCTGATGGTGTGAACTATACCCGGGAGTTTTTTACCTCGGCACCTGATAATGTTTTGGTGATGAAACTTACGGCAGATTCGGCCAAAGCCTTAAACCTAAATCTTTCCGCAGAAAGCCAATTAAGCGCTGAAGTTTCGGTTACCGAAAATCAGGAATTGGTGGTAAGCGGCAAGGCCCCGGCAAACGTAAATCCCAATTACTACAATCCCGAAGGTGTAGAACCCATTACTTACGACGACCCTGAAGGATGCGACGGAATGCGTTTTCAATACCGCATCAAAGTGTTGAAAACAGACGGCAAGCTAACTACTCAAGATACTAGTCTCGCAATCGCTGATGCTTCGGAAGTCGTTATTTTACTTACCGCCGCAACCAGTTTTAACGGTTTTGACAAATGCCCGGACAAAGACGGACTTGACGAAGCCAAATTGGCAAGCGAATTTATGCAGGCTGCTTCGGCCAAGTCGTTTGAGCAGTTAAAATCAGATCATATCGTAGATTTTTCGGCTTATATGCAACGGGTCGCACTTGATTTAGGCAAAACTTCAGAGGATAAATTAAATCAGCCCACAGACAGCCGTTTAAAAGCCTATTCAGAAGCTGCAAACGATCCCGAGTTAGAAGCTTTGTATTTTCAGTACGGCAGGTATTTGCTCGTGTCTGCTTCGAGACCCGGCGGCATCGCGGCCAACCTGCAAGGAATCTGGAATAAAGAAATGCGTCCGCCGTGGAGTTCCAATTACACCACAAACATCAATGCTGAAATGAATTACTGGCCTGCGGAAACCACCAATCTGAGTGAGATGCATCAGCCCTTTTTAGCCTATATCCAGAACGCTTCGGTTACCGGAAGCCGTGTAGCTAAAGAGTTTTACGACGCACCCGGCTGGGTATTGCACCATAATTCAGACATCTGGGCTACGGCAAACCCGGTGGGAGATCGTGGTGATGGTGACCCGTTATGGGCCAACTGGTATATGGGTGGTAACTGGCTTACGTTGCACTTGTGGGAGCATTATGCCTTTACTCAGGATCAAGACTATCTCGCTAAAGTATACCCGGTGATGAAAGAAGCTTCCCTGTTTACGCTGGATTGGTTGGTAGAACACGATGGTAAATTAACGACCGCGCCTTCTACCTCGCCTGAAAATTTATTTCTGGTAGACGGTAAAGGCTATGCGGTTACCGAAGGTGCGACTATGGACATCGCCATCATTCGCGAACTGTTTAGCAACACGATTAAAGCTTCTGAAATTTTGGGCAAAGATGCCGACTTTAGACAGGAAGTTAGTGCTGCTCGGGACCGTTTAATTCCCTATCAATTAGGTACCAAAGGACAGTTGCAGGAATGGAATCTGGACTTTGAAGAAGAAAATCCGCATCATCGTCATGTTTCGCATTTATTTGGCTTACACCCGGGTACTTCAATTTCGCCGCTTACCACTCCGGAATTAGCCGAAGCCACAAAAAAGACTTTTGAACTGCGTGGTGATGAAGGAACCGGCTGGAGTAAAGCCTGGAAAATCAATTTTGCGGCGCGTTTACTGGATGGCGATCACGCCTATAAAATGATTCGTGAATTGATGTTTTATGTAGACCCCTATTCTAAAGAACATAAAGGCGGTACCTACCCCAATTTGTTTGACGCGCATCCGCCGTTTCAAATCGATGGAAATTTTGGAGCTACTGCCGGCATAGCCGAAATGCTGTTGCAAAGCCACCTGGGCGAATTGCACCTGCTCCCTGCTCTACCCGATGCCTGGCCTGATGGAGAGGTGAAGGGACTAAAAGCCCGTGGGAATTTTGAGGTAAGCTTAAAATGGGCTCATGGTAAACTTCAAACTGCAACAATAATTGCAAACAACGATGGAAAAATCACCTTACGCACGCAAATACCTGTTGAAGCGGATACCAAAATTTTCGATTCAAAAGCAGATGGTGACTATTTTCTTACTACTTTTTCAGTACAAGCAGGCCAGACGTACCAGATAACAACCAAAAACAACTAATCTAAGTTTTTATTAATTATGAAAATAACTTCAGAAGATAGCAAACAAATCACCTACGAACCCGCAGGGAAATTTGAGGAAACCCGATTTGAGAAGATACACAACATCAGTTTTGAACAATCTACACAGGCTTCGGCTATTGTAGCTCAGGAGATCGCTGATTTAATCCGCAGTAAAGAGGCTGCCGGTGAGAAATGCGTGCTGGGTCTTGCTACGGGATCGTCCCCAATAAATGTGTATGCCGAACTGGTGCGTATGCATAAAGAAGAAGGGTTGAGTTTTAAGAATGTGATCACCTTCA
>Ga0207888_100139_pt1 | contig 47438 bp, 51 predicted proteins | sample LinPmetageLP43_FD_184055 | JGI IMG/M metagenome (GOLD analysis project Ga0207888, IMG submission 184055) | Marine viral communities from the Pacific Ocean - LP-43 (SPAdes) | ecosystem: Environmental > Aquatic > Marine > Oceanic | place: Pacific Ocean | collected 2010-08-27
CTTTACCGAAACCCTTACTTCAGAACCACCTCTTAAATTCCTTTTCCTTTCGATGACTGAAATTTTATCCTTTTCACTTTCAGGATTATGTATTCCACAGTAACAACCATTGAATCCAGTGATTATATCCAGGCTAACTGACTCACAGGCTAGCTCTATTAAGCGATCATAATTGGGCGTAACAATGATTAGTTCACTTTGATTATGTAATAGTTGATTTAACAAAAGAGAAAATGACAATTGCTTTTCTTGCAGAACAACATCTTCGATTATTGATTTTTCATCTTTACCTATAAGTTTGGTAGTTTCAGAAACGATAAAGGGAACCAATTCACTTCCTTGTTCTAAAGATGCCATAGCATCTTCAAAACCTACATCTTGATCAATTAGTTCTTCTACTTGCTTCCATTCTTCTAACAGCTTCCCTTCAACAAGCTTTGGGATTTCCTCTTTCAAATGCTGAGCAAGGTGCCACATTCCTGATATTCCTTCACCCAAGGATAATCCCGAGCCAATGAGTACCAAAGGGCTTTGTATAAAAAACTCTTGTAGATGCTTTTTTACTGAGTCAACGTCCAATATGTCCTCTCAACTTTAAAATAGGTATAACATTTATATATTGTGCATGCGCAATTTGTCATTCATTAAATGGCAGCATTTTCTTTCGCAATCATTTAATAAATAAAATATTTTCACCAAAAAATAGCAGTAAAAGGCAAAAACAAAGTAAGCGTGCTCATTTAACTATTTTAAAGTGCACAATATCAGTCTTTACAATTTACGTATGTAATTGACACTAAACGGGTTAAAAACTAAAAGCAACAATAAAACATGCAATTTAGCAGGCAAAAGCGAGCCATATCTATCGATGAAAACAAGGGAGCTCCTTGTGGCCCATTAGAAACAAAGCGCACAAAAAAAAGCCTGGCAACTCAAAAAGAGCCATCAGGTTTTAATTAACAAACTAAATTTAATTCTATCGAGAAAGCCGGGAAACCAGCTTAATCAACCCACCAAATCATCCGGCATATCGCCACGCAGGCTATGCCAAATTTCGGCGGACTCGTAGCCGTAGCGGCGAACCAGGTTCACGGACTCGTTGTAGTCGCCTTCACGGGTTACGGCTATTAGGTTTTCATAGTAGTCGCGGGCCAGCTGGCGAGCTTCTGTCGATGAAAAGTAATACTGGCCAATGCGTGCGTACAAGCCTTTAAAGCCGTTCAGTACCAGCACATAAATGGGGTTGCCGGAGGCCATTGCCAGGTCGTGGTTCAACTGATAGTCAAACTCGGCAAAGGTCTTTTTGTTGTCTTCCAGCTCGCTGGTGGGTTCCAGTAGCTCCAGAACTCGCTTGGGGTTATGGCGAATGGCGGCGCGAATATAAATGGCGCTAATATTGGTGCGGGCAGACAACAACTGGTCGACTAGCTCCGGCATGCCGTCTTCGTCCAGACGCGCGAGGGTTTCCAGAATATTAAGGCCAGAGGTTTCCCAAAAGTTGTTCACTTTGGTGGGCTTGCCGTGCTGAATGGTCAGCCAGCCGTCGCGTGCCAGACGCTGCAGCACTTCGCGCAGGGTAGTTCGCGTTACGCCAATGAGTTCTGACAGTTCTCGTTCAGCGGGTAGAATAGTGCCCGGTGCAAAATGCCCGTTCCAGATAGATTTTACGATGTACTCCTCGGCAAAACCCGCCGGACTTTTAGCTTTTATTATCATATTCCCGCCTGTGAACTAACTAATAAAAGGATTCTAGCAGCCTTGTGTGAGGTCGGACAAGATAACTTCTGCCTTTATATCGACAACACCACGCTATTTGGGTATGGTTTCTACGTTTTTACAGTTTCTTAAGGAAAATCATCATGCTGTCTGTGGGTCAGTGGCCTAACAAACCTTTTGCCTGGTTACTGTTATTTCTAGGGTGTTCAGGCCTGTTGGGCGCCGCGCTTTACTTCCAGATGGTTCTTAACTTAGAGCCCTGCGTAAAGTGTGTTTATCAACGTATGGCGGTTGTCGGTATTGGCTTGTCCGCTATTGTCGGCCTGTTTGGTTCCGGGCTTTGGTTAACGCGCTGGGCGGCTTTAATTGGCTGGCTTTACAGCAGTTATCAGGGCTTATTAATTGCCTACGATCACTGGGATCTCCAAACCTCGAAAAACGCGTTCTTTGCGGTGTGTGAAAGTGCGCCTAATTTTCCTGACTGGGCTCCACTGCACGAATGGATGCCGGGGTTATTTGCCGCGCCGGGGTTATGCGGTGACATTGACTGGCAATGGCTGGGGTTAGGTATGCCCGGTTGGATGACGGTGATTTTTGCGGGCTTGTTGCTCATCGGTATTATTGTGACTATCTGCCACATTATTTCGTCGTTCACGAAAAAAGACGGGCTGGTGCTTTACCACAAATAATACGTTTTAATGCCAGGGCTAAGACAAGGGCCAGGTTACTATTCGGTCTTCCAGGTCGCCCTTAAACTTCGCCTCGCTAACGCAATGGCCGGCTACATGATAGCCGGCTTTTTTCATGGGCTCTTTACTGCCCTCATGCCTTAACGGATGCCATTCAGGCAAAGGCTGCCCTTCTGCCCGCAACCGATACGCGCAACTGGCTGGCATAAAGTAAACATCGTCGAGGTTGTCGGGGGTTAAAGTAACGCACTCGGGTACGCGCTGGCTTCGGTGAACGTAGTCACTGCAACACGCGGTGTCGGTGTCTAATAACCGACAGGCAACATTGGTGGAATAAAGATGGTCTTCTTCGTCCTGCAATTGGTTTAAGCAGCACTGCCCACAGCCGTCGCACAGGGCTTCCCACTGTGCATGGCTGAGCGTATGCAGCGGCTGCTCATACCATTTCATTAATACCGACAAGGCATTACCTTGGAAAACGAATGCGGTCGGACAAATAGCCCACTGCAGCCACAAAGTAATGTGAACGGTTCCAGCGCATTAAGGCGTCGTAGTTGGCATAAGCCAGATAAACACGGCCTTCTTTGTCGTCAGGAATCACTATTGAGGCGTCAATATCGCCTCGCGATGGCAACTCAGAGCCATCAAAACGCGTAACGCCTAAGTCAGCCCACTCGCCCAGCTTTTTCTTAGTGTCCAGCCCGGCTAATGACTCATCAAAACCTTCAGGTAGTTGTACCTGGCGACCCCAGGTAACGTCGTCTTTCCAGCCGACAGAGCTTAAGTAGTTAGCGGCTGACGCAAATACGTCCGGGTAGCTACCCCAAATGTCTTTTTTACCGTCGCCGTCATAGTCTACAGCGTAGCTCATGAAAGAGCTGGGCATAAACTGAGTCTGACCCATAGCGCCAGCCCATGATCCTTTCATTTGCTCCGGTTCAATGTGGCCGTCTTCGATAATGGTTAAGGCTTCCCACAATTGCTTTTTGAAAAACTCTTCGCGACGTCCATCAAAAGCCAGCGTAGTTAATGCAGAAACCACATCAAAACCACCAGTGAACGAACCAAAGTTGGTTTCAATGCCCCACAGCGCCACAATAAAGCGCGGCTGCACGCCGTACTCTTTGCCCACTTTTTCCAGCAGCTCTTTGTGTTCGTTGTACTTTTCCAGTGCCTTTTCGGCTTTCCAGTCCGGTACTGCACGTGGCAGGTAAGTATCCAGAGTTAACTTAAATTCCGGCTGGTTTTTATCCAGCTCGACTGCCCGCTCGTAATACTTAACTTTGGCAAACGCTTTATCCAGTGTGTCCTGCTTATAGCCGCTTTCAATGGCTTCGGCTTTCAGAGCTTCAACGTAGGTGGCAAACTGTTGGTTCACATCTTCGCTGGACTCTTTCTTCGCATTATCCTCAGCTTCCTGAAACGCAGAAACCGGTGCGCTAAGCGCAAATGAAGAAGCCAGACAAAGAGCCAGCCCTGCCACTTTTATTTTATTTATTAACATTGACTTGAAGTTCCTCTCGTTTCGGTGGTAACTGCAAATAGAAACCATCGTTATGCAAATGCAGTTGTAACTTTTCGACCGTTAAACGCGCCAACTGTTCACGGTTGGCCAGGTTAATTGTCAGCACTTTTTCGGCGCGACCAAACTGGCCCAACAACACATCGGGCACGTCGGTAAATTCGTTACCATGAGGCAGGTAAAGATAGGTATCGGCTTTTTTCGAGCTGCGATAAACATCACACAGCATGGCAGTTCTCCTGAATGGGGCTACTTACTAATTATAGCCTGTAATTCTGCCCCAATTGCGTGCTGACGCCAACCCACCATTAAGTCTGGTTGCGGCAAACGCTGCTGCTGTTGCGTTGAGTATTGCCAATGAAAGTTAATAAAATCATTAATTTGCTTGCGTGACGCCACCAGTGACGCAGGTATGTGTAAAGATTCAGCCAGTTCCGTAACGGCCTTTTTAATGGCCTTAAAAGTTGGCTTGTAGCCTTCCATATCGTCCAGACGTTCCAGCGTTTGCGGAAATTCAGACTCAGGCACTTGTTCGGCTTGCTGAATACAGCGAATAATATCGCGCCCCGAATACTTGCGTGACATGGGGGCTAAATCGGGAATGCGGCTTAGCTCGTCGTCATTTTTTGGCATTCTTCGGGCTAACTCGAGCAAGACACCGTCTTTGGCAATAAAGCCCAGCGGAATGTCGCGCTCACGCGCTTTGTGTAAACGCCAGGGCGTCAGAATTTTCAGCGCAGCCAATTGCCGCGGGTTCAGCTGCCAGGCATTGCCTACGCCCAAATAGAGCAGATCATCCGGCCAGCTTTGTGTGCGTTTACGCACCTGAATTTGCGACTCTTCGTACACAATATCCAGCACACCTTTTTCTTCACACAAAGCTTTAAGGTGCGGGTACATTATCGCCAGATAACTGGCATCGGCAGCGGCATAGTCCAATTGTTCGTCACTTAACGGACGCTTAAGCCAGTTGGTGCGTGACAAGCTTTTGTCCAGCTCAACGCCGTCAAATAAGGCATCGACCAAGCGAGCATAGCCCATTGAGTCACCCAAGCCACAAAAACCGGCGGCTATCTGGCTATCAAAAATTTGTTTGGGTTGGCGGCCATTGCTTTGCTGAAAAAACAGTTCAATATCTTCGCCACCGGCATGCAATACGGTTTCGACTTCATCACAGGAAATCAATTGCCATAAAGGCTCTAGATCAATATCCGCCAGCGGGTCAATAACAGCCGTTGTACCGTTAGCGTGAATTTGTAATAAGCCTAGCTGAGCGTAGTAAGTGCGTTCACGCACAAACTCAGAGTCAATAGCGAACCAACCGCATTTTACGGCCTGCTGGCAGAGATATTGTAAATCATCAGTGGTGGTAACGAGCCGGTATTGTTGTACCGACTCGGGTAATTCTAACGGCAGAGTCAAGCGTCGTCCTCTTCATCGCGTAATTCACGGCGAATTATTTTGCCGACGTTGGATTTAGGCAATTCATCACGGAACTCAACCAGTTTAGGTACTTTGTAACCGGTCAGGTTTTCGCGCGAAAAGTCGATAACTTCACGTTCGGTCAGTGATTTATCTTTTGCCACAATGAAGACTTTTACCGCTTCACCAGACGACTCGTGCGGCACGCCTATGGCTGCCGACTCAAGAATTTTAGGATGGTCAGCTAGTACGTCTTCAATTTCGTTCGGATAAACATTAAAACCCGACACCAAAATCATGTCCTTTTTACGATCCACAATTTTGAAGTAACCACGCTCATCAACCGTAGCCATGTCCCCCGTTGCAAACCAGCCGTCTTTAATTGATTCGGCTGTCGCATCAGGACGGTTCAGGTAACCCACCATAACTTGCGGGCCTTTCACTTCCAGCTCGCCCGGTTCACCTAAAGCCACTTCTTCGCGCGTTTCAGGGTCAACAATACGCATGTCGGTACTTGGTACCGGCAAACCAATACTGCCCGTGTAATGTTCAATATCGTAAGGGTTAACGGTAACCACCGGAGAACACTCGGTTAAACCATAACCTTCCAGCAAACGAGACTTGGTTACCCGCTCCCACTCTTCGGCCACTGCACGCTGAACCGCCATACCGCCGCCCAGGGCAATTTTTAAATTAGAGAAGTTAACGTCTTTAAAGCCTTTAGTGTTCAACAGACCATTAAACAGCGTGTTAACCCCTGAAATCATTGAGAAAGGATACTTATTCAGCTCTTTCACAAAATTCGGCATGTCGCGCGGGTTGGTAATTAAGACGTTCTTGCCGCCGTGCTTAATAAAGGTAAGGCAGTTCGCGGTTAACGCAAAGATATGATAAAGCGGCAACGCAGTAATAATGGTCTCTTCGCCGTCATTCATTATAGGAGTAATAACCGAGGAAACTTGCTCGAGGTTAGCAACCATATTGCGGTGCGACAGCATAGCGCCTTTGGCCACCCCCGTTGTTCCACCGGTGTATTGCAAAAAGGCAATATCATCGCCGGTCACTTCAGGGCGTTTATAGTCAACCATAGTTCCTTTGGCCAGCGCCTGATTAAAACTCACCGTGCCTTTTAGCTTATGAGAAGGCACCATACGTTTTATATGCTTAACCACAAAGTTAACCAGATAGCGTTTAAGCAAAGGTAACTGATCGCCAATTTGCGTGGTAATAACTAAATCGAGCGGCGCTTCTTCTTTTATTTTTTCATAGGTCTGAGCAAAGTTTTCTAAAATAACCAGAGCTTTTGCCTGAGAATCTACCAGCTGATGCTTTAACTCGCGCGGAGTATAAAGTGGGTTGACGTTCACTACAGTCATACCGGCTTGTAAAATACCGAATAACGCCACAGGGTATTGCAGCAAATTTGGCATCATAACCGCAACAGCGTCGCCTTTTTTAAGGCCGGTACTGTGCAAGTAAGCGGCAAAGTCGCGGGTTTTCAGACCCAGTTCTTTGAAACTCATTTCTGAGTCCATGTTTACGAAAGCCGTTTTCTCGCCGTACTTTTCAATGGACTGTTCAAGTATATCAACCAACGACGCAAAGTGATCCGGGTCAATTGTTTCCGGTACTCCCGCTGGGTAGTTTTCCAACCAAATTTTATCCATAAAAGGCTCCGCCTCTCACTATTTATAGTTATTTTCAGTGGCGCAATCATCGCATATCCGACCAGTTAATCCTAGTCGTTACCAGCCGCTAAACGTACGATTTAAGCAGTTCAGCTATTTTCTCAGGTTGTTCCATATGTACGTGATGTCCACCTTCCAATGTCTTACAACTTAAGCCAGAAACTTTATCCTGCCATCGCTTAAATGCGCTATCTAACTGATCATAACCCCGGCTTCCCCGCACAACGGTCACTGGCATGGTCAACTTTTCAAACAAGTCATCCACTGCCGAACTCGGTAACCTGTAGGCCGATGTTGTTTTTACCCTGGCATCGGCCCGCCAGTGCCAGCGGCCATCTTCACCATGCTCGCAACCACGTTCAACAATTAACCGGACTAAATTGGCTGAAAAATCAGCCTGAGCGGCTCTGGCCTCTACGGCGGAGTCGAAATCCGCGTAGCTTCGCCAGCGAGGTGTCTGTAGTTTTTTGCGACTTAAAAAGCCCTGTTTCAGCTGCTCCTGCGCATTCGTTCCGTCAGACACCAGTAACCCAAAGGCTTCAACTAATAGCAGTTGCTGAATACGCTCAGGGCTTAATGCTGCAACCACATTGCTGACAAAGCCCCCCATAGAGTGACCGAGCAAGGTTAAATTCTGCCAGTCCTGCTGTTGAATCAGCTGCCATAAGTCATAAGCATAGTCGATAAAATGATAATAGTTGCCCACCGGACGGTGATCACTGTGCCCGTGACCGGGCCAGTCAAGCGCTAAAAAACCACCTTTTTCAGGTGACCAGTACCGGGCTATAGGTAAAAAGCTATGACTGTTGTCTAACCAACCATGAGTTGCAACAACTCTTATGTCGTTAGGATCGCCCCAGCACAGCCCCCGAACGGAACCCCAGTCCAGCTGATAACTGACTGGGGTAGCCTGCTCTGCTGTTTCTCTATAATCCATTAAAGAACGAATTAGTTGCGGTTTTTAACCGGAGTACCCGAGTTGTCCTGCACACGAACACGTACCGGAACCGGATAACGGTAAGGATAATAAGGCGAATAGAAGTTATGACGGAACCACAATGGCGAATAGTCAATTTCTACCTGGTTGTTTTGTTTTTCAATCTTCCACAGGTGATAACCCGTTGCTTCAATAACCGGGTAGGTATAAACATATTCGTCAATTTTGCCCTGCTGAGTTTGGCCTATCGTACCAACAAAACTGATTGACCGGCCTTGCTGATACACGTCGGGATCAACAAAGTCATTAACTACCGCTAAAAAACGCCCATCGCTGTTATCACTAACCTCAGGACGTCCCCAGCGCTTCAACGGGAAGCTGACGACTTCCAGCACGGTATGATCTTCGGCGTTGCGGACGTCGGCTATAACACCACCCCAACGGGCTGGCTCACCTGCTACTTCATCGCCTTGATGCTTGGCAACCTTGTAGCCCACCAAAGCCTCTTCATTGTCGGTGGCAAGCTCATCAGGAACTGAAGAGCAACCAACCAGTACCAGTGTTGTTAACACTGCAAATATCGTTTTCATAACAGACCTCACTCAGGCGTAAACATCAACACCAAACATTGACGTAATTTGCTCTCTTTTCTCGCTTAACGCTATGTTTTGATAAGCATTAAGTGCTTTTTGAGAACGTTGTGGTGGCTCATCGTAAAACGTATTAAGTGATTCCCACCGTTCTGCGCGCCGCTGACTTTGCCGGGCATCAGGCACTACCTGCCGGGTATCAGCAACTTTCGCCGGGCTCTGCTCCTGGCGTTGCTGATCATCCGGCGCAGGCCTTTGTGGCCCCTGTTGCTGGCTGTTTAGCGGCTGAACCGCTTGCGGATTTATTCGCACGTAAACGATGACTCATCTGTTAGTAAGACTGATTTTATTATGGCGAGTTCAGTGCCATTCTACAAGTTATCGACCCGGCAATTTTTTCCAGGTCACTTCATTACGAACATACAAAGGTTCTAAGTCCTCTGCATCGACCGCAGAAACACAACCTTTAGTTGCTATTGTCAGCATGTCTTCCGCCAGCGGTAACCGGCAATCCATGCTGTGCTTTAATTCCTGCTTAGGGTCCAGAGTACCGGCGTAGTTGTCCCAGCCAGTTCCCGCAGTATGGAAGCCCTGAACATTATGTCCCGCAAATAAACTGGCAGAGGGTTCAGCAACGGCTGGCTCCGTTATTTGTTCGGCAACACCATTATTATTACGGTACAAGGCGTAATAAATTTCACCCATGCGCGCATCTATACAGGCAACAACCGATTCTGCATTGTGTTTACGAATAGCCTGTTGCGCTAGTGCCTGCAAACTGCTGACCGGAAATACCGGTAACTCAGCACTAAAAGCCAGACCCTGCGCCATAGATACACCAATGCGTACACCGGTAAAACTGCCGGGCCCTACGCCAACAACCAGCCCGTCAAGCTGGCTTAAATCGGTTTTTGCCTGCTGCAGCATTTGCTCAACAAAAGGCAGTAAGCGCTGCGAGTGCTCCCGCGGGCTTTCTATTGCTTCGCTAAAGAAATTGTTCTGCCAGCGAATAGCCACTGAGCAATTTTCAGTCGACGTATCAACTGCTAATAAGTTCGTCATTATTGGTTTCATCTTTCTCTGCAACCTGCGCTAAAAAACTCAACGCTTCATTTAAATCCCGGGTTCGTGACATAGCCGGCAAGCTCGATAAAAACTGCTTACCGTATTGGCGCGTTACTAAACGACTGTCGCAAACAATTAACACACCGGAGTCGTCTTTATCGCGAATTAACCGTCCTGCGCCCTGTTTTAACGCAATTATTGCCTGCGGTAATTGTATCGTGCTGAAGGCGTCGACACCACGCAAACGGGCATCTTCAACACGCGCATTCAGCAAAGGATCATCCGGCGAGGCAAACGGCAGTTTGTCGATAATAACGCAGCGCAAGGCTTCACCCCGCACATCTACCCCTTCCCAAAAGGACGAAGTACCCAACAGCACTGCATTACCCTTTTTGGTGAAGGTTTCGAGTAACTCTGTTTTACCGGACTCGCCCTGCACCAGAATGTCGCGATCCAGCCTGTCACGTAATATTGAGGCCATTTGCTGCAACATACGGTGGCTGGTAAACAGTAGAAAAGTGCCCCCCCGGTTCACCTTAACGCACTGCTCCGCAATTTCAGTCAACATTTGATGCCGATTCGGGTCGTTGGCCTCGGGCAAATAACGCGGTAAACACAGCTTGGCCTGCTTCGCAAAGTCAAAGGGGCTTTCCAGCAACAAGGTGTCGGCGTCATCTATGCCTAAACGCTTGGTAAAGTAATCGAACTTGCCGTTAACCGCCAAAGTAGCAGAGGTAAATACCCAGCTCATTTTGTTGCGCTTGATATAGCCCCCGAAGGTCTTGGCAACGCTTAGCGGGGTTTGATGCAAACTGACGTGTCGGGGTGTAGTTTCAAACCAAAAGCTGTAGCCGGTGCGGTCGACGTCCATTAGCTGACGCCAAATATAGAGGTGCTGTTCAGCGCGTTCATGTAAATTATCAAAGTCTTTATTACGGCCGATAGCGGTTTTCATGACGTCGGTCAGCAGGGTTAAACGCTCCTGCACTCGCTCAGCCACCTCGGCAACGTCCGGTTTTTTGCGCCAGTCTCGCCAGTTGCCGCGCATAGGGTCCCGCGGAAACAACAACCGCCAGTCTTTCAGAGTCTGTAATAACGTACGTGCCATAGCGCTGGCCTGCGACAAGTCCTTCAGCTCAGTCATACATAAACGCTGCAGTTCTTCGCACATTTCTGTCAGTTGCCGACTGGAAACCGTTTCGCCAAAGTACTGGCTGGCAATGTCCGGAATTTGATGAGCTTCGTCAAAGACCACCGTATCCACGCTGGGAATCAACTCACCAAAGCCGGTATCTTTTAGCGCCATATCGGCAAAGAAAAGATGATGGTTGACCACCACAATATCGGCTTCCATGGCTTCTTTGCGGGCTTTGACTAAGTGGCAGTCTTCGTACACCGGACAGTCCCGCCCCAGGCAGTTGTCCTGAGTGCTGGTTACCTGCGGTAATACCGAGGCGTCTTCCGCTAAGGCGTTCAGCTCGCCCACGTCACCACTGCGAGTGGATGTCGCCCAGCGCTTTACCGTAATAAGCTGATTTTGAATGTCTTTGCTGAACTGTCCGGCCTGTTGGGTTGCCTGCTCCATGCGGTGCAGACACAAATAATTTGAACGGCCTTTTAATAAAGCGACAACTTTTTCCGGCGCCAGCACTTTTCTTAACATGGGTAAGTCGCGGTGGAACAGCTGTTCCTGAAGGTTTTTAGTACCGGTAGAAACAATCGCTTTGCCTTTGCCCAGTAGCACAGGAGCCAAATACGCAAAAGTTTTGCCGGTGCCGGTCTCGGCTTCAACGACCAGCTCACCTTTTTTCTTAACAGTAGCGGCTATGGCTTCTGCCATTTGCTGCTGAGCGGCACGTGGCTGAAAGTTTGTAATTGCTTGTGCGAGCTCGCCTGTTGGCTTAAATACTGATGATAAAACCGTCGCCATAACCTATACCGCCGAAGAAATAGGCACGTATTATGACATAGATGTTTGCCTAGGCGTAGGTGTCTATATGTCCTGAAGATAAGGTTTCATCGTTATCAGCAACCTCTTCAACGTCCGTTTGAGCCGACGATTGTTGATGCTGATGCTGTTGGCTACTTTCTCTTTTTTGATCATCTTCGATGGTAGCCCCTTCGTCTTCATCTACAGCGTTGAGTTCGCGTATCTTCTCAATCTGGTTTATTTTCATCTGCTCACGGGCGAAGTCCACAGGCACGCGAGTGTCTTTGGGGATCAACGGAACCATTGCATCAAAGTTAGCCATTGTTGTTGTCTTTCGCCTCGCAGAGAATGAATTCTGTTATTTGACTATACAACCACTGGTTAAATAATAAGCTTATATCGACTAAATAACCAATAAGTTTACTCTTGCATTACATTTCTCAGCTGTTATAGTGCTATACAACTTTACGAAGTAAAACTATTTTTATTGGAGTGTTAATTATGCGTTTTGTTCACAGCCACCACCATCATCATTGGAACTGTATGGCCTAGCCGTGAACTTAATGTTTGGGCTAGCCGTATAAACGCTAGCCTTTCGATTGACTATACAACCCCCGAAAGGCATATACCTTCGGGGGTTTTTCATTTTAGGAGCTGTTATGACTGACCGTTTAACCATTGCGATACAGAAATCAGGACGACTGAGTAAAGAATCTATGGCATTGCTGAATGCCTGCGGTGTGAAATTTAGTGTTAACGAAGCACGCTTAATTGCGCACAGCACCAGTCACCCTATCGATTTGCTGCGCGTACGTGATGACGACATTCCGGGTCTGGTTATGGACGGCGTGGTTGATTTAGGTCTGGTTGGCGAAAACGTGCTGGAAGAAGCCCGGTTAGAGCGCATTGCAACGGATTCTGTCGCGGCCTATCAGCCATTACGTGGACTTGAGTTTGGTCAGTGCCGCTTGTCGCTGGCGGTGCCAAGAGAAAGCCAGTATCAGTCGTTGAAAGATCTAGACGGTTTACGCGTTGCTACTACCTACCCTCAACTATTAAAGCGTTACCTGAAAGACAACGGCGTGAATGCGCGTACGGTTATGCTGACCGGTTCTGTGGAAGTAGCTCCCCGTGCCGGCCTTGCCGAAGCGATATGTGACTTAGTTTCCACCGGTGCTACGCTGGAAGCAAACGGGTTAGTCGAAAAAGACGTGATATTCCGTTCTCAGGCGCAGCTAATACAACGCGCTGACAGCCTGTCGGAAGAAAAACAGGCGATGATAGACCAGTTGCTGCCACGCATAGACGGCGTGCAAATGGCACGGGAAAGCAAATACATTATGCTGCACGCGCCAAAGAACAAATTAGAGCAAGTAGTCGAGTTGTTACCCGGCGCAGAAACACCAACCATTTTGCCGCTTAGCCACACCGACGAGCAGGTTGCCGTGCACATGGTCAGCACCGAGAAGCTATTCTGGGAAACCATGGAAGATCTTAAATCTATGGGCTGCAGTTCGATACTTGTACTACCTATTGAAAAAATGATGGGGTGATCATGAGTGAATTACGGATACCCATTGAGCAATGGCAAAGCCTGTCGTCAGCGGAGCAAACTCAACGCTTAGCGCGCCCCGGACGGGCTCAGGCAGAATCACTGCGAGAGAAGGTTGCAGTTATTCTGAGTGACGTTCGTGATAACGGTGAGCGCGCGGTACTGAACTATACCCGCCAGTTCGATAACCCGGATGCGACCTCATTGCGAATGAGCGATGAACAGGTGGAAGCAGCCGTTGCTAGTTTAGATGACAAAGTAAAACGCGCCATAGACACTGCGTACCAAACCATTTATCGCTTTCACGAAGCGCAACGTCCGCAGGACTTAAGCATTGAAACCGCGCCAGGCGTGCAATGTGAACTGCGTTATGCGCCGTTAGACGCCGTCGGTTTATACATTCCCGGGGGCAGCGCAACCTTGCCCTCTACCGCATTAATGCTGGGTGTACCCGCGCAAATTGCCGGGTGCCAGCGTGTGGTTATGGTCAGCCCGCCTAATAAACAGGGCGAATTACCAGCCGCCCTGCTCTACGCTGCTAAGCGTTGCGGCGTAACCGATATTCTCCTGTGTGGCGGCGCTCAGGCTATTGGTGCGCTGGCGTACGGTATAGAGTCATCGCCTGCTGTAGGTAAAGTCTTTGGCCCGGGTAACAGCTTTGTTACCGAAGCCAAGCAACAGGTTAGCCAGAATGACAGCGGTTGTGCCATGGATTTACCGGCAGGCCCCTCAGAGCTGTTGGTGATTGCTGATGACAGTGCAAACCCGGCCTATGTGGCGGCGGATTTACTGTCACAAGCCGAGCACGGACCGGATTCTCAGGTTATTTTGCTTACGCCCTCAATGACGGTCGCCGAAAATGTACGGCAGGAACTGATGGCACAATGCGCTCAGCTAAGTCGCGCCGATATTGCCGAGCAGGCCTTACAGGCCAGTCGTCTGCTGGTAGTTGCCGATATGAATGAAGCCATAGCCATTAGCGAAACCTATGCGCCCGAACACCTTTCTATTCAGACGGATAACGCGCGTGATCTACTGCCACAGTTGACCCGTGCAGGCTCTGTCTTTGTCGGACACTACACACCAGAGTCCGGCGGTGATTATGCCACCGGTACCAACCACGTGCTGCCAACCTATGGCTATGCCCGCAATTACAGCAGCCTTGGGCTGGTCGACTTCTACCGTCGTTATACGGTCCAGGAAGCCAGTCACGACGGACTACGCCAGTTAGCAGAAGCCATTACTACTTTGGCTGACGTTGAAGGTTTAGATGCGCACAAACGTGCCGTGACTATTCGTACGGAGACTAAAAGTACGGAGAGCAAACTATGAGCATTGTTGAGCAGTTACAGCGCCAGCACCTGAAACAGCTAACGCCATACGCCTCTGCACGACGTAGCATGAGTGGCGGCAATATCTGGCTGAACGCTAACGAGTCTCCGTACAGTAACTCGTACACTGTTGATGACAGCAAACTTAACCGTTACCCGGAGTTTCAGTCTAAGCCGCTGAACCAGGCCTACGCTGAGTACGCCGGAATTAACGCCTCGAAGGTATTAAGCAGCCGCGGTTCAGACGAAGGTATCGAGTTACTGATACGAGCTTTTTGTGAACCCGGTCAGGACAAAGTACTGATTTGCCCACCGACTTACGGTATGTACGCTATTTCGGCTAAAACCTTTGCGGTTGGTGTTACTGAGGTTCCCTTACTAAATAGCGGAGAGGTGAACAACTGGCAGTTGGATACGGAGTCGATTATAGAAGCTGCTGCTGAGTGCAAAGTCATCTTTCTCTGCTCGCCTTCAAACCCGCTGGGCAATGCACTAAATACCGATGATATTGAACAAGTGCTGCAACACTCGCCACGTTCTATTGTGGTAGTTGATGAAGCCTATATTGAGTTCAGCTCTGGTGACAGCGTTGTCAGTTGGCTGGAACGTTATCCGAACTTGGTGGTGTTACGTACCTTATCGAAGGCCTTTGCTCTGGCCGGCATTCGCTGCGGTTTTTTGCTGGCGAATGACGACATTATTGAGTTACTGCAGAAAGTTCTGGCACCTTACCCTTTGCCAGACCCGACAGTGCAAATTGCGGTTCAGGCTTTGCAGACAAGCTCGCTTGAACGGCTGCAGCAACAGGTAGCAACCTTATTAGCCGAGCGCGACCGTGTGCAAACAGCCTTAGAGCAAACACCACTGACCCTGGTATCGGAAAGTGACACGAACTTTTTACTCTATCAGTGTGAAGATGCCGCTGGTTTAGTGAAATCACTTACCGATAACGACCTATTAATACGTAATCAGTCGGCGCAGCGGGGGCTGGAAAACGTTGTTCGCATAACCATTGGCAGCGCCGCCGAAAATGACGAACTGATTCAACAGTTGAAGGACTATTTTTCATGAGCCAGAAGCCTATTTTATTTATTGACCGTGACGGGACTCTGGTTGAAGAGCCAGTCACTGACAAGCAGTTGGACAGCCTTGAAAAGCTGGTGTTTGAACCGAACGTCGTGCCGGCTTTGCTGAAACTGCAACAGGCGGGTTATCAGCTGGTGATGGTGTCCAACCAGGACGGCCTGGGTACGGATAGCTTTCCTCAGGCCGATTTTGATGCCCCCCACAACTTAATGATGGCGGTGTTTGAGTCGCAAGGCATTCGGTTTGAAGACGTTTTGATTTGCCCTCACTTTGACAGTGATAACTGCAGCTGCCGTAAGCCTGCGCTTGGGCTGGTAAAGTCGTATCTGAAAGAAGGCCGTGTGGACTTTACCAACTCCTACGTTATTGGCGACCGTGAAACCGACCTGCAACTGGCTGAAAACATGGGCATTGAAGGCCTGCGTTACAGTCGTAGCGAACTCAACTGGGATGCCATTGTTCACCAACTACTGGACAACCCACGCACCGCTTCGGTTACCCGCACCACACGGGAAACGGATATTAACATTAAGGTTGATTTAGACAGTCAGACACCGCGCGAATTTAATACCGGCATTGGCTTCTTTGACCACATGCTTGAGCAGATAGCCACACACGCCGGTTTCTCGCTTTCGGTTAAGGTTAAGGGTGATTTGCACATTGACGATCACCACACCATTGAAGACACCGCTCTGGCGCTGGGTCAGGCATTGCGCTCAGCGCTTGGCGACAAGCGCGGCATTGGTCGCTTTGGTTTTGCTCTGCCTATGGATGAATGCCGGGCGGAATGTCTGATCGATTTATCCGGACGCCCCTATTTGAAATGGGAAGCAGATTTCACCCGCGACAAAGTCGGCGAGTTATCCACCGAAATGGTCGAGCACTTCTTCCGCTCGTTAACCGACGCCATGGCAATGAGCTTGCACTTATCGACCACCGAGGGTAATACCCACCACCAGGTCGAAAGCCTGTTTAAGGTATTTGGCCGGGCACTGCGTCAGGCCATTACCAAAACCGGAGACCAACAGTTGCCTTCAAGTAAGGGGATGCTGGCATGAATGTGGTGATTGTCGATACCGAGTGTGCCAACCTGACATCTGTCCGCTTTGCGGTTGAACGTTTGGGCTACTCAGTGCTTATTACCGATGATGCAGAACAAATACGCGCCGCTGACCGTGTCATTTTGCCTGGCGTAGGTACCGCTGCCGCAGCTATGCGTAACTTACAGCGCAAGCAACTCGTGGAGCCGCTACGGGAGTTAACCCAGCCGGTGCTGGGTATTTGCCTGGGCATGCAGTTACTGACCTCACACTCAGAAGAAGGTGACGTTGACTGCCTGAATTTAATTCCGGCAAAAACCAAACGCCTGCGCGATTCTGGTCTGCCTTTGCCGCATATGGGCTGGAATACCCTGCAGCCGACCGCAGATAACCCGTTAGTCGACACGAGCGACAGCTACTGCTATTTCGTGCACAGTTTTGCTGTAGCAGTTGATGAGTACACTATAGCCAGCAGCGAGTATGGTGAGCGTTTTGCCTCAATGATACGTCACAACAACTATTTTGGTGCGCAGTTTCACCCTGAGCGTTCAGGTAAGACTGGCGAAGCTCTGCTGAAACGTTTTCTGGAGTTAACATTATGCTGATACCTGCCCTGGATTTAATTGACGGCAAAGTGGTACGCCTATATCAGGGCGACTTCGCGCAAAAAACCGAGTTTGATTTAACCCCGCTGGGTCAGGCCCAACTCTATGCTCAGGCCGGTGCCGAATGGCTGCATTTGGTTGATTTAGACGGCGCTAAAGACCCGGACAAGCGCCAGCAGAAACTGCTGGCTAAACTAGCCTCAGATTCAGGTATGAAGTGTCAGGCTGGCGGCGGAATTCGTACAACCGAGGATTTGGAAGCCTTGTTTGACGCCGGTATTGAACGTGCCGTAATTGGTTCCACCGCGGTTAACCAGCCAGATACCGTAAAACAATGGTTCCAGGCCTATGGCGGCGAAAAAATTGTACTGGCGCTGGATGTGAATATTGATCAGAGTGGCAATGCCATGGTCGCTACCCACGGCTGGCAACAGGCCAGCACGCATACACTGGATGACATTCTCAACCGCTACCTGGATTTAGGCTGCCGTCATGTACTCTGCACCGATATCAGTAAAGACGGCACCATGACAGGCACCAATGTTGAGCTTTATAAACGCTATAAGCAGCTTTATCCGCAGGTCGTCTGGCAAGCGTCCGGCGGCGTCAGTTGCTTAGACGATCTTAAAGATTTGAAAGCCGTAAACTGTGACTCGGTTATATTGGGTAAGTCGTTACTTACCGGCGCTTTCACTATGCAGGAGGCATTAGCATGTTGGCAAAACGCGTAATCCCATGCCTGGACGTTCGCGACGGACAGGTAGTTAAAGGGGTGAAGTTCCGTAACCATGAAATTATTGGTGATATTTTGCCGCTGGCAAAGCGTTACGCAGAAAGCGGCGCTGACGAGTTGGTATTTTACGATATTACCGCATCTGCAGACGGCCGTACGGTAGATAAGTCCTGGGTTGAGCGGGTTGCCCGGGAAATCAACATTCCTTTTACCGTTGCCGGCGGCATTCGTTCGGTTGAGCACGCACAAACCATGCTTTCTATGGGCGCAGATAAAATCTCCATTAACTCGCCTGCCCTGCTTAACCCCAATTTAATTAATACCCTGGTTGAGGAATTTGGCCAGCAGTGCATTGTTATTGGTATCGACAGTTTCTATAACGAACAGTCCGGTGAATACGAAGTGCATCAGTTTACCGGCGACGAGAGCAAGTCGCACAAATCAACATGGCAGACCAAAGACTGGTTACAGGAAGTCATTTCCCGTGGCGCCGGTGAAATTGTGTTGAACTGCATGAATCAGGACGGCGTGCGTCAAGGTTACGATATTGCACAACTGTCGGCATTGCGCGAGCATTGCTCTGTGCCTTTAATTGCGTCCGGTGGTGCCGGTGAGATTCAGCATTTTGTTGATGCCTTTCAAAAGGCGCAGGTAGATGGTGCACTTGCGGCTTCGGTGTTTCACAAAAACCTATTCAGTATCAGCGAAGTGAAAGCCGCAATGGCAGCCAATAATATTGCAGTTCGCCCCATTGAAGCGCTTCAGGAGACGACATGAAAATTGATTTGAATAACATAAACCAGTTGGCCTGGGAGAAAATGTCAGGTTTACTGCCCTGCACAGTACAACACGCTCTAACCGGTGAAGTGTTAATGCAGGCCTATATGAATACAGAAGCCATTAAGGAAAGCTTAGCAAGCGGTAAAACCACTTTTTACAGCCGCAGTAAAGAACGTTTATGGACTAAAGGCGAAAGCTCAAACAACTACCTCTGGCTTGAGGGCATCTATTCGGACTGTGATAACGACGCCTTGCTCATTCAGGCATTGCCCGATGGCCCAACTTGCCACTTAGGCAACCGCAGCTGTTTTGCTGACGCTCCTAAACCCTTGCTGCATGAGCTTGACTCGCTCATTGCCAGCCGCAAAGGCGCAGATACCAACGAGAGTTACACTGCCAGCCTGTTTGCTAAGGGATTAAAACGTGTGGCTCAAAAAGTTGGGGAAGAGGGCGTGGAAGTCGCTCTGGCAGCGGCAACTGCCGATAAAGACGAGCTGGCTAATGAAAGCGCCGACTTACTCTACCACTTGCTGGTTGCGCTACGGGCCAATGAACTTAGTCTAGACGATGTGCTGGAGGTATTAGCGAAGCGCCGCGGTTAAGCGGCGCTGTTTAACTGCTCACGAAAATGCTTACGCTCGTATCGGCGGGATACGCGGCGTAGGCGCAATGACAAGAGTACCGCTGCGACACTTAGGCCACTAATAAAGCCAATCCAGAAGCCTGCCGCGCCCATGGCTGGCACAACCCAGTCGGTCAGCCCCAGAATATAACCAACGGTTAAGCCAAACGGCCAGTACGAAATAAAGGCCAATATCATTGGGTATTTAGTGTCTTTGTAGCCACGCAGAGTGCCAATGGAAATGGCCTGGAAGGTGTCCGACACAGTGAAAATAGCCGCCAGCCCCATCAGCGTTGCTGCCAGATTAATAATATCCTTATCAGGAGTGTAAAGGCTGGCTAACCAACCACCACCCAGATACATAATTAAACCGTTAACGCCCGCAAACACGCCACCAAACAGCATCGCGAGTTTAAAGCTCAACATGGCGTTTTTCGGATTACCCGCACCCAGCGCAAAGCCAACCCGTAAAGTCACCGCCATAGAGATACTCAGCGGCACCATATACACTAACGAACTTATGTTCAGTGCAATTTGATGAGCAGAAACCACAGTCGGCCCCAGCGGCGCAATTAATAACGCCACAGCAGCAAACAGACTGACCTCGAAAAAGAGCGACATGGAAATAGGGAAACCGATACGGATAACGTAGGTAACGTCGTCCCAGTTAGGTCGATACCAGCGCCGGAGCAGACGTAACCGCTTGTAACGTTTGGCGGTAAAGGTATAAACAACCATTGAAAGCGCCATACCCCACAAAACAATGGCTGTCGCCAGCCCACAGCCAGCGCCACCCAGTTCCGGCATACCAAACTTGCCGTAAACAAAAATGTAGTTTGCCGGAATATTTATCAATAGCCCGATAAAACCAATGATCAGCGACGGCATGGTGTTCGACAAGCCCTCACAAAAGTTTCTCAGTACCGCGTAAATAACAAAGCCCGGTATGCCCCAGGAGATGTAAAACAAATAGTCCAGCGTAATGGCGCGAAAGTCGTCTTCAACTTCCATGATGTCCAGCAACCAGGGCGCCGAGGACATTCCAATTAGAGTAATCACCCCGACAATGGCGCAGGCGTATAAGCCCTGTTGCAGTATATTGGCGATACGTCGGTGCGAATTTGAACCGTCCAGATGAGAGATAATGGGCGCTAATGCCAGCGCCAGACCAAACACCAATAAAGTTGCTGGTACAAAAATACTGCCGCCGACCGACACAGCGGCTAGGTCAAGTGCCCCTTTGCGCCCAGCCATAACCGTATCCACGACACTCATTAACATTTGAGTTAACTGAGCCACAAGAATAGGACCGGTCAGTTTAGCCAGCTTATTAAATTCGCCTTTATTATTCGTCCACCAGTTCACGCGCGTTTTCTCTGGGTTAGGATTGCTTACGCAAAAATTGCAGGATACGCTGATTCACATCAGCCGGATGAGTCAAAGGCCCCATATGCCCTGCTCCAACGGAGTCTCGTTGAACATCAGGAAGTATCGTCGATAAAGCCTCTGCGACAGCTTTTGCACTGCGACGAGTGTGTTCGCCCTGCAGCAGCAGAACGCTTTGCCCTACCCCGCGGTAGTCTTCCAGGCGTCGGGGTTCGTTAAGCAAGGCATCGAAGTCCAGAGCCACTTTAGCAGCCTGGCTGACCATAATTTGCTGAATGCGTTCAGGCAAAGCATCAAAATATCCGGCGTCATTCCAGTAATCGACAAAGGTGCGTGTGCATTCTATTGCGTCTTTACCGTGCATAGCGTGACTGATCTCCTGTATTTCAAGCATTCCCGGAGAATCATCCGGTAATACGTGAAAGGCAACAGGTTCGTAGACAACCACATTGGAAATTTTAAATGGCTTTTCCAGCGCCAGTTTTAATGCAACAGCGCCGCCGTAGGAGTGACCAACCAGTTGCACAGGCCTGGATAACGCAAGTTGCTCAACCGCGCTAATAATACGGGGCAGTTCCTGCTCCAGTCGAAAGTTTGCCGTAAACTCAACGTTAGGCGCCTGCCCATACCCCAGCAAATCAACCGCAATAACAAAGTGAGTGCTGGTTAACTCTTTTATTAACGCCCGCCACTGGCTACTGGCGCTCTGCGAGCTGTGCAACAAAACAACCGGTGGGTTTTGTTGTTCGCCGTACAAATGAATACCTGATTCTAATTCAGACATAGCTTCACTTTATAATAAACTGACACCAACAAACTGACCGATACCAAAGCCAGCAGCTAACAATAAAACGGCAAAAGTCGTTAATACCCCAATGGTGCGGGGCAAACTCACGCCGACACTGCGGGTTAACCCTATAGCGTGACATAAGCGAGCAACGACTAACGCAATACCCAACCCATGGAGCAGAGCAATCGGAGCGTGTTGTACTTCCATCATAGCAAACAGAATAAGCGCCAGAGGCACATACTCAATAAAGTTACCGTGGATACGCACTGCAACATTGAGCTCTTCCGCTTCACCGGTGCCCAAACCTACCCGGTGTTTCCAGCGCAAACGGATAATGTTCACAGCCAAAACAAGATAAATAAGCGTTAAAATGCCCGCATAAAAGCCGGTTATTGTTAGTTGAGATGTCATTGGAATGCCTCTTGTTATTCGTTGGGGCCTGGCTTCATTAAAAAAGGCTCACCATGTGAGCCTTTTAGTAAAAAATTACTTTCTGAGCAAATCGCCCAGTTGCTCACTGACTCTTTCAACGGGTTGCGTACCATCAATTTTGTGATACTCCGTCTTACCTTCTTCAGACAGCTTTTGATAATACTCTACCAAAGGTTCCGTCTGCTCGTGGTAAACCGAAAGGCGTTTACGAACCGTCTGTTCCTGATCATCCGGGCGCACAACCAGATCTTCACCCGTTTCGTCATCTTTGCCTTCCACTTTCGGTGGATTGTGCTCAACATGATAAACACGGCCGGAACCAGGGTGGACACGGCGACCACTCATGCGATCAACAATAATTTCGTCCGGAACATCAAATTCCAGCACGTAATCAATTTCGATACCGTTATCGCGCATCGCGTCGGCTTGCGGAATGGTTCTTGGAAAACCGTCGAGTAAAAAACCATTCTGGCAGTCTGGCTCTGCAATTCGTTCTTTGACCAATTCGATAATGATGTCGTCCGACACTAACTGTCCGGCATCCATAACTTGTTTGGCCTTTTTACCCAGTTCCGAACCGGACTTAATTGCTGAACGCAGCATATCACCGGTGGAAATTTGAGGGATCCCAAAAGTATTCATCAGGAATTGTGCCTGAGTTCCTTTTCCAGCTCCCGGGGCGCCTAACAAAATAATGCGCATAGAAAACCTCTTTGCATGATTCAAAAGTCTGCCCCGAACTTTACCCTGACAGGCGGGCTATTACAAGCGCAGAAAGCCGCTGCAGGCAATGACTTACCCACAGCGGTTGATACGAAATTAAGCGTTAAGCATTAATTTGTTAAGGCGGGTAACGAAGGAGGCTGGATCTTTCAGGTTGCCCCGCTCCGCTAAAGTGGCCTGATCTAATAACACTTCAGCCCATTCTTTGAAGGTATCATCCTCTTTGGTCAGCATGCGTTGAACCAACGGATGTTCTGGATTTACTTCAAAGATGTACTTAGTTTCAGGAACCGCCTGACCGGCGGCTTCCATCAACTTAGCCATTTGCGTACTCATATCATTGTCATCGGTAATGATACAGGCCGGCGAGTTGGTTAAGCGGTTAGTCACACGAACCTTCTTAACTTTATCACCTAAGGCTTTTTCAAAGCGTTCCAGGTTTTCTTTAAAGGCTTCTTCGGCTTTTTCCTGCTCGGCCTTGTCTTCTTCGTCGTCCAGTTCGCCTAAATCAAGGTCACCTCGAGTCACTGACTGCAACTGTTTCTCTTTAAATTCAGTCAGGTGGCTCATCAACCATTCATCAATGCGCTCTGAAAGCAGCAACACTTCAATGCCTTTCTTGTTGAAGATTTCCAGTGCAGGGTTATTTCTGGCGGCTTCGTAGCTGTCAGCAACAATGTAGAAGATTTTATCCTGACCTTCTTTCATACGCTCAATGTAGTCGTCCAGGCTGACTGACTGCACTGCACCGTCGTTATGCGTTGAAGCAAAACGTAGCAGTTCGGCAATACGCTCACGGTTAGTGTGATCTTCCGCCGGACCTTCTTTCAGCACATTCCCGAAGGTATCCCAGAACTGTTGATACTGTTCTTTGTCGTCTTTTGCCAGCTTCTTCAGCATTTGCAGTACTTTTTTGGTACTGCCATTACGCATTGCACGGGTAATTTTATTATCCTGCAAAATTTCACGCGAAACGTTCAGCGGTAAGTCATTTGAGTCAACCAAACCACGCACAAAACGCAGGTAAGTCGGCATTAACTGCTCAGCGTCGTCCATAATGAAAACACGCTTAACATAAAGCTTAACGCCGTGCTGTTGTTCGCGGTTCCATAAGTCCCACGGAGCGCGTTTTGGAATGTACAGCAAATTAGTGTATTCGGTTGTGCCTTCAACTTTGTTGTGGCTCCACAGCAGTGGTTCATCAAAGTCGTGCGCTACGGTCTTATAGAACTCTTTGTATTCTTCGTCCGTAATGTCTGACTTTTCACGAGTCCAGAGTGCCTGACCTGAGTTTACAGTCTCCCATTCACCGGGCTGCCCTTCCACTTTGTTGCCTTCGTCGTCTTCTGACTCAGGTACCGGTTCTTTCCACATTTGAACCGGGATACTCAGGTGTTCTGAATACTTATTGATAATGCCGCGCAGACGATTTTCATCTAAGAATTCATCGGCATCGTCTTTCAGGTGCAAAATAATGTCCGTGCCGCGACGGGCTTTATCAATGTCAGCAATTTCGAAATCGCCTTCACCTTGCGAGCGCCATTCGACTCCGCGAGCGTCTTTATCTAATGCTGAACGGGTTCTTACGGTAACTTCATCAGCAACAATAAAGGCTGAATAGAAGCCAACACCAAACTGACCGATAAGCTTACTGTCTTTTGCTTCGTCGCCGGACAGCTGACCAAAGAACTCCGCAGTGCCTGACTTGGCAATGGTTCCCAGATTATTCATCACGTCGTCGCGCGTCATACCAACGCCATTGTCGCTGATGGTAATAGTGCGGCTGTCTTTATCAACAGAAACACGAACGTGCAGGTCACTGTCGTCACCGTACAGAGAGTTGTCGCTTAAGGCTTTAAAGCGCAATTTATCTGCTGCGTCGGACGCATTAGAGACCAATTCGCGTAAGAAAATTTCTTTATTGGAATACAAGGAATGGATCATCAGGTGAAGCAATTGTTTTACTTCTGTCTGAAATCCATGTTTTTCCATTTGACCGGCTTCCGCCATAGTATATTTCTCCTGCTGTTATTACCTATGGCAATAACAATGGGGGCGCAGGAGACATTTTCAAGTCATCGGGAAAATTGTTTTCGGCCACTGAAGGCGTGACCCAGTGTGGTTTGATCGACATAACCCAGCTCACCGCCTACTGGCACCCCGTGAGCAATTCGGGTGGTGTTGATATTCAATTGCGCGGCAATGTCGGCAATATAGTGCGCGGTAGCATCCCCTTCCACAGTCGGGTTAGTCGCCAGCACAATTTCTTCCACCGGCTCGCTCTGCAGTTGCCGCTCCAGCTCATCCAGACCAATGTCCGCCGGCCCAATACCATCCAGCGGAGACAAATGCCCCATCAGCACAAAATAACGCCCCTGAAATTGAGAGGTCTGTTCAATGGCTAATACGTCGGCGGGTGTTTCAACAATACAAAGCACACCATTTTCGCGCCGCATAGGATTGCTGCAAATGCGACACAAGGGTTCTTCGGTTAAGGTCCGGCAACACTCGCAGTGGCCGACTTTTTCCACCGCCGACTGCAAAGACTCGGCAAGCCTTGAGGCTCCACCGCGATCGCGCTCAAGCAAATGGAACGCCATACGCTGTGCTGACTTTTGGCCAACACCCGGTAGACGTTTTAAATTCTCGACCAGTTGATCGATTGCCGGACTAATACTCATTAACTGACCTTACTACTTAGAAAGGCATTTTAAAGCCCGGAGGTAAACCCATACCGCCGGTTATTTCAGACATGCGCTCTTTGCTGGTTTCTTCAACGCGACGCACAGCATCGTTGGTCGCTGCAGCAATTAAGTCTTCCAGCATTTCCTGATCGTCTTCCATTAGGCTTGGGTCAATGCTTACGCGCTTTACGTTGTGGTTACCCAGCATGGTAATTTTAACCAGGCCTGCACCGGCTTCACCGGTCACTTCCATATTGGCGACTTCTTCCTGGGCTTGTTGCATGCGCTCCTGCATTTGTTGCGCCTGCTTCATCATGTTACCCATTCCACCTTTAAACATAATTTTATTCCTCGTTTAAGCTTTTAAAAAATTAACGCGCCTGAATTGATGACTCATCAATTTGCGCTTGAAACCTTTGTTGTAAGTCTTGTACGCCGGCGTCTCCGTGTAATATTTCACACGCGCGCTGGTGACGGTATTCATTGATATGCTGTTGCACCATTAAAGGTGTTGGCTGGCTCGGCACGCCAACTTTAAAGTCTACCCTTGCAGTCGCCCCTAATAACCCGGCCAAAGACTCTCTGACGGCCTGGCTGGTCGATTCGTTCAATAAACTTTTTTGTTCTTCAGCCACCAGAATCAGCCAGTCGTCATCGCCCAGCTTTTGCAGTTCGGAGTTTAACAACACCTGACGAGCCAGCCCGGAAATGTCCATGCCTGCTATCATGGCACTCCATTTATCAACTTCGGCGGCTTCGCGGATATCGTCATTTAATTCTGGCAGTTCTTCGTTTAATTCGTCTTTTGATTCCGGCTGATGCTCGGGTTGAGCTTCTGGTTCGGCTTCTGCCGGAACAGTTAACGCCACCGGCGAGCTGTTTTCTGTCTGGCTGTTTAATGTTTTGTTGCTATTGTCGGGATTTTTTTTTTCAGCCAGTTGCTCTCGCACGCGTAAAAGATCGGCTACGCCAGAACTGCTCTGCGCCGCTGGCTCAGGCGTTGGCTCTGCTGTTTGATCTGCTGTTGGCTCAGGTACTGGCTCCGACTTAGCGGCCTCTTCCATATGATACGGAGGCGCATCATTATGATAGAAGCCCGCATCATCATCCGGTTCAGAGTAATTAAATTCAGGAGGCTCTTCATGCTCACTATAAGACGGTTGCATAGGCTCCGATAATTCCGCTTCAGGCTGCGGCTCTGGTCCTGCCTGCGGTGTTACTTCTGCTACAGACCCGGCTTCAGTCTCAGTCACTTCCTGAGCAGGAGCCGTTAGCTTCGACTCAGGCATATCAACAGCAGACGAGTCTGGTTCAGTAATGTTGTAATCGCCCTTTTCTGCCGGGCGGAAACACAGCAGCCGCAATAAAGTCATTTCGAGTCCGCTACGTGCGTCTATAGCGTAAGCCTGCTCGCGGCGACCTTCCAGAACCGTGCGATAAAAAACCTGAATAAGTTCAGCCGGCATGCGTCGCAATAATGGTTTCAGGACATCACTGTTTTCGAACACATTAGCGGCACTGGGTACTTGCTGAACCAACGCCAGCTGATGCAATAAGCTTTGTAGCTCGACCAGCACCGAACTCAAGTCCGGTACCATGGATACCATACTGTCCACACGTTGCATTACAGCTTCTGCATCCCCTTCGAGAACAGATTCCAGTAATGCGGCAATATCGGCCACGGGCACGTTGCCGAGCATACGTCTGACACTGTCGATACTAACCGAACCGCCACCCTGGGCAATAGCCTGGTCGGTTAAGCTAAGCGCATCGCGCATACTGCCACGGGCAGAACGAGCCAACAGTGGCAGCGCTTCGGAATCAGCCTGAACCTGTTCCTGCGATAAAACATAGCTAAGCTGCTGCGTAATATCGTCGTTCGACAAGGCTTTTAAATTAAACTGCAGACAACGCGATAAAATGGTAACCGGTAGCTTCTGCGGATCGGTGGTCGCCAGCAGGAACTTTACGTGCTCCGGTGGTTCTTCCAGTGTTTTCAGCAGAGCATTAAAACTGTGCCGTGACAGCATGTGCACTTCATCAATTAAGTACACTTTATAGCGGCCGCGGGTGGGCCGATACTGGACGTTATCAAGTAACTCGCGGGTGTCTTCAACTTTGGTTCTTGATGCTGCATCAATTTCCAGCAAGTCAACAAACCGTCCCTGCTCTATTTCAAGACAGGCACTGCATTTGCCACACGGCGTTGCCGTAATACCTTCTTCGCAATTCAGTGCTTTAGCCAGGATTCGTGCAATGGTGGTTTTACCAACCCCGCGGGTACCGGTAAACAGATAAGCATGATGAAGCCGCTGCTTGTCTAACGCGTGCTCAAGCGGCTTCAAAACATGTTGTTGGCCGACAACTTCTGCAAACTGCGAAGGTCGCCATTTTCTTGCCAGTACCTGATAACTCATAGGATGGATTATTAACTCTGTTTCATTAAAACTGACATAAGGTATAGCACGCAACGCCGGCCTGCTGCAATTTATCTTCACCGCCGAGCTCAGGTAAAGAGACCACAAAAGCGGCTTCTACAACGTCTGCGCCGGAAGACTTAATCAACTGACTTGCAGCTACCACGGTTCCGCCGGTAGCCAGTAAATCGTCGACAATTAGCACTCTGTCGTTTTCAGTCAAAGCGTTTTCATGCATTTGCAATTCATCTGAACCGTACTCTAACTCATAATTCTGACGTGTCACTTTACCGGGTAACTTCCCCGGCTTTCTTAACAAAGTAACTCCACACCCCACGGCATAGGCTAATGCGGAACCAAAAATAAAGCCACGGGCTTCAACAGCAGCAATTTGTGTTATGCCCTGCCCTGCATAGCGTTGCTTTAACGTATTAATGGTTAATCTAAACGCATCCGGGTTTTGCAGTAAAGGCGTTATATCCCGGAAAATAATACCTGGCTTAGGATAGTCCGGAATGGAACCAATAGAGTCCCTTATATCAGTCGTGGCTGATTCCATAATCTTAGTCTCATCATTATGCGACAAAGCGCACCGCCCAGGATTTTAGCGTATCCAGCAGAAAATCCTCGTTCAAAGGTTTAGCCAGACATTGAGTCGCACCGGCCTTTAATGCCTTTGGCTCTATCTCTACCAAATCCTGAGTTGACATAAACAACAATGGAGTACGGTGATAAGCGTCTAAATCGCGCAGGTTTTTCAGTAAAGACAAACCGTCCATAACCGGCATTTTGTGGTCAAGCAAAACCATATCAAAGTAGGTCTGTTTCGCTTTGCTTAAGCCATCTAAACCATCCCGGGCTACAGTAACCTCAAAGCCAAGTGGCTTTATCACGCTACAAATAGACTCAAGCGTTTTGTCTTTATCCTCGACAACGAGCAAAGTGACTGACATAAATGTCGTTTACCTGATAGTTAATGAGGATGTATTTAAGAAGAAAGAATTTGTGTTAAACGCAGAACCAGCGGTAAACAGGCCCAGAATAAAAACAACACTGCCGTAATAAGCAAAAATCGTTTGCCTGCCGGTTCTTTAAAGGTTTCTGATGACATAACTTTTACCTCTTGATGAAATCGGGGCTGATCATACTCGATCCTCGACAACGATAAAAGTTGAATTCAATTCTTTACCTTCAATATCAAGTGCTGCCCGGCTAGTCTGTTTAAAGTCTGTTCGGCCCCTTGCTGTAGCTGATCTTTGGGCCATTGAGGGAGTAATTCAGGCAAAAGCTCGAGTAAGCTATTCAGTTGGATACTCTCTCTATTTTGTAGCTCTGTTAACAGTAAAAAAGTCATCGCATTAGTGCGAATAAAGCGAACCTTATCGCCGTTGTCGCGAAACACGATCAAAAAACGCGGTCCTGCCAAGGGTTCCTGAGGCTGAAACTCAGTGCTTATTTCATCAACCGGGTACTGATATGACGACACCATAGCTGTCGGGTTAAGTGCAATCAGAGAGTCACTTTCAAGCGCCTCTGCCGGATTAATATAATTTTCAGGCCACGGCTTTTGCTCTACCGCCAGTTCTGCCCATTCATAGTGAGCCAGTTCAGCCGCAAAGATAAACAACTCGTCATGAGATTGCAGGTACTCAACAAAGCTTGCCGCAATACCAGTAAAATATGGTGACTGAGAAGAAAAGGTACGAAAAAACCGCTCTTTGGTTTCTGCCCATTCTTTTTCCGCTGTCAGCTTTTTGAGTACAGGGAATGCACTATCAATAAAACGAAAGATATTATTCCGCAGTAATCGCTGATAAACAGCCAGCCGCCGCGCTTCTATCTCATCCAGCCAAGCTTCGTCTACGAACTTTTCCGGCGCTTTTAACTGTTCCACAAAGCGATTTTGAATTTCTTTAAAAGTCATTTTACTCATGGCGAGCCTGTATCGCTTTTATCCTGTTCAATTCCTGGTTTAACTCTTCCAGCGACGGGAAGTTGAAATCTCTTTCCAACAAAGTAGGGTAAACGCCGTGCCTCCCATAAGCATAATCCAGAAGCTGGAAAACTTCGTCTTTTACGCTGGCACCATGAGTATCAATATAAAGATCTTCGTATTCTTCGTGATGTCCGGCTATGTGTCCGTAGACAATTCGCTCAGAAGGCAGGCCATCGATGAATTCATAAGGGTCATAGCTGTGGTTTACACTGTTCACAAAAACGTTATTTACATCGAGTAAAAGTTTGCAATCACCTGCCTCAAGAACCTGATTAATGAATTCTAATTCGGTAAGTTCCGGAGAGGGACTCGCGTAATAAGAGACGTTTTCCAATATTAAAGCTTGCCCTAACCTATCCTGAGCTTGCTTAATTCGTTCGCCAACATAGGCAACGGCATCGACTGTAAAAGGAATAGGCAGTAAATCGTATAACTGGCCGTTATGAGAGCAATAGCTTAAATGCTCACTGTAAATTTCAATATCAAAGTCATTCAAAAAGCGCTTCACATCTTTCAGAAAGCTTTGGCTCAACGAGTCCTGGCTGCCAATAGAAAGCGATAAGCCATGGCAGGTCAGTTGATATTTTCCGGCTATTTGGGCGAGTTTTTCCAGACGGGAACCTTTAAAAGGTATCCAGTTCTCAGGGGCTATCTCAAGAAAATCCGCATCAATATCTCCAGCTAAAGCAGCGTCAAGCAACTCGTTTCTTAAGCCAAGACCGACCGAATTAGACCTCATGTTTCTCTCCCCAGAAAACAAAAACCCGACACTGTGGCCGGGTTTTACTATGCAGTTATAAAAACGAAAAGTGGTTAATCGAGATCGATACCTTTTCGTTTAGCTGTAGACTTAATATAACCCTTCCAGCTACGAGCACTGCGACGTTGACCATCGAAGGTTGCAGCTTCATCAACATAACGCATAGCCTGGCGATAGTCACCACCATAGAAATACGCTTCCGCTAATGACATGTACACACGACCTTCTTCATTACGCTCCAAATAATCCAGAGCCTTTTTTAGGGGAGTTGCTGCCGCAATATACTGTTCATTTAACAGCATCAAGTTACCTTGCTTGCGGTAGTACTCACCTTTGTCATCACGTTCTTCAGCTGACTCAGCTGCGCGTTCATACCAGGAAACGGCTTTCTCAAGTGCTTTAGCACGATGGTAGCTGTTAGCGATGGTCGCAAAGTTTTTCGCTGTCTTTTCGATATCACCCGCTTCTACATGCTTCTCCATAGTAGAGGCCGCTTTGTACGGAATACCTTCGTTATCATACAACTGAACCAGCATTTTATACTGACTCTCCGTATCCAGGTATCCTGCCAAATACGCGATTTCCATAGTTTGAAGAGACTTATCTAAGTTTTCTTCTAACATATAAAATTGCGCTAACTGAGGCCACCAGCCAGTTTGCTCCGGCAACTTATTCAAACCTTCTTCAAGAACCTCTATCGCCTGAGGATACATCTTACGCTCATAGTAAGACGCCATCATCAGGTTGTAGATATTCTTGTCAGGTTTCTCTGACTCTTGTAAAGCCACTCGGGCAAAAGGAATGATCTGAGCAAAGTTCTTCATCTGGTAATGCGCATTAGCCATATACAAGAACACCTGAGCATCACGTTCGCCTGTAAATTGAACCCATTTTCTAAGGTATTCAAGACTTTGCTCGTACTTCTCTTCTTGCAGGCTAATTTGACCTACCAGTTTCATAGCCGCGGCCTGATCATTCCAGCCTAGAACGTCTTGGTCGACTGCACTTTTCAGAACGCTCAAAGCATCACCCATGCGCTCGTCTGCTGCATAAAGGTTACCAAGGAAGCGGGCTAGGTATGCCGAGTCGTAACCCGGATCCGGCTCTTGCTCTTCGAGAACCGCTATTGCTTCTTTGATTTTATCTTCTTCATACAGTTCAAACGCATCCATGATTGCCCGGCCAATACTCTGCGAAGCAGCTTTATTGTCGCGAGCTTTCTTCTGCGCCTCAACGGTCTCTTTATCCGGAATGCTGAAACCAAGGTCCTGAGCCGAAGCCTGGGCCGTTGTCATCAACATTACCGAAGCAAAAGCCAGGGCACTAACAAATGTTTTTATTGTATATTTCATTTCTTAGTTCCCATCCATTGTGAAGTCGAGCTGAACAGTCATACCTTCCTGACGAATAGGCTTACCGTCTACAACCTTAGGCTTATACTTCCAACGCAACAATGCGCGGCGTGCCTCACGGTCAAACACTCGACGAGGTTCAGAATCGATGACTTCAACGTCAGTTACACCACCTTGCTGATCGATAGTGAAGCGCAATTGCACCCAACCTTCGGTACCGTTTCTTGCGGCTGAAGGCGGATAACGCGGTTCAATACGAACAATAGGTGTTGCGTCTCCGTCAGAGCTTAGTCCTCCGCCTGGCCCTGAAAGACCTGTATCAGCACCACCAACATCAACATCAAAACCCATGTTCATGTTCATACCACTGTCTGATGTATCAGGCTCAGACTGTGGTGTTTCTGGTGGCTGCTCCGGCGGCGGCGGTGGCGGCGGCGGTGTACGCCGACGCTCCTGAACGTCAGACTCAGGTGGCGACGTTACGATGTCAATAACGGGCGTTGGAGCCGGCGCTTCGTTGCGCTGTGCTCCTCCGCCGATTAAGTAAGCCATGAAAGCAAACAGAGCAAACGTAACGGCGGCACCTAGTAGTAAAGATACTAAAAAGCGCACCATATTAGTTATTCTCCGCAGCTATGGATATCTTATCGATACCCGCTTCCTTAACCTGATCCATGACTTCTACAACGACACCATGTTCAGCTTTCTTGTCGGCCTGGATAACAACAACATCAGTTGGTTGTTCGGCAAGCATACGTTCAATGTTAGCGCCTACACGCTCAACATCCACTTGACGTTTATCCATCCAGACTTCACCAGTATCACGAATAGCGATAAAGATGTTAGCTGAAGGCTCCTTTGTCGTATTACTGGCTTCAGGCTTATTAACCTGAATACCCGCTTCTTTGACGAATGAGGTCGTTACGATAAAGAAGATCAACATAATGAAGACGATGTCGAGCATCGGCGTCATGTCGATCGACGCATCTTCCTCTTCTCGATTACGATTACGTGCCATAGTTTTACTCTCTTAGTGATGTGGCAAACTGTCAACAAGGCCTTCTTTCGCTCTACGCACTTTACTTTCCAGGCGTGTCGCGAAAAACATACCGGATAACGCAGCAACCATTCCCGCCATAGTAGGGATTGTTGCCATCGAAATACCCGATGCCATTAGACGAGGGTTACCCGTCCCTTGTACTGCCATGATTTCAAACACCGCAATCATACCTGTTACGGTACCCAGCAGCCCAACTAGTGGACATAAGGCAACACAAGTTTTTATCAACAGAATACGTGCATTCAGTTTATCGTTCGCTTCGGAAATCCATGCTTCACGGATTCTATGGGCGTACCATGAGGTGGTGTCCTTACGGGCATCCCATTTCGCTATAATGTCATTGCGAAGTTTAGGGAAAGCACCTGTAAGGTACCAATAACGCTCAATCATCAGTACCCACATTAGAAAGAGCACCCCCATGACGATGTACAGGACATCGCCACCGGTAGCCAGAAAATCCCTGATAGATTCCCAAAGTTCCATCAGGTAAAGCATGGGTTACTCCTTCTCCGAATGCGCAGCTACGATACCCGCTGCTTGCTCGTCCAGAATATGAACAATAGACTTGCCGCGAGAAGCCACAATACTGTGAGCCAAAATCAATGGAATAGCTGCAATCAGACCCATAGCTGTTGTTACCAACGCCATAGAGATATCGCCTGCCATGATCTTCGGATCACCGGTACCAAACAGTGTAATAGACTGGAACGTACCAATCATACCAACAACTGTACCTAACAGACCAAGCAATGGAGCAATAGCCGCAAGGATCTTAATGACGTTAATGCCACTTTCGACTCTCGGGGTTTCACGTAAAATTGCTTCGTCCAGTTTCAACTCTAAGTTTTCAACGTCTGCATTCTTATTCTCTTGATAAACCTTAAGAATACGGCCTAATGCGTTGTTGTCTTTAGGTTGCTCTGGGTTCTTCAACTGAGAGCGGATTTTTCCTGCAGCAGTTGTCAAGGTAACCAGTTTGAATACAGAAATTAACAGACCAAGAATTAATACTGCAGTAATTACATAACCAACAGTACCACCTTGGTGATAACGTTCAGACAACGTCGCTTTGTTAGTTAACAAGCTAAGAATCTGACCTTTAGAAGGATCTAAGAAAATACCTTCATAACCACTTTCTGTGTTGTAAAACTCTTGTGCTTGTCCAGTTGCACCACCTTCAGGTTGACGACCTAATGGTTGTACCTGTTCAGTCGTGTCGTTGTAGACTAAGTAGTTGTCACCCTGAATCAAGTTGAAAACACCAACACGCAATACTTCACGGTTTTCACTACCGCCGTCAAGTAAGGTTACATCAGTATTAAATTTAACAACTTTGCCTGACTCTACCATTTCAGTTAACAAGGCTTTCCAGAGCTCTTCCAGCTCTTCCAGAGTTGGAAGTTCTTTCGCTTCTGACAAGCTTTCCAGAACGTCTTCACGACCTGGATACTGTGCACTGATGATAGAAGTCGCGATACGACCGATAGTTTCTGTCGCAGCACCACGAACAACACCGAACATTTCACCTAAGGTACCTTTAGCATTCTCAAGTTCTTGTTCTTTGTTCGCCAGTTCAACTTCGTTTTCAGAAAACTCTTCCTGCAAACGTTTACCGCGAGCTTTTTCTTCTTCTAATTGCTTCTCTGCACGATTCAGCAATGCTTGCTTATCGGCACGAGCAGCTGTGAATTCACGCTCACGTTCAGCGTTCAGTTCACGAGAAGAAACACGGTTTTTTTCAACAAGCTGTAACAGCTCATCTAAACTTTTAGCTTCAGATTGATCCTGAGCCTGGGCAGCGAGAGTCGTACCTGCAGAAAGGGTGACTGCTGCTGCAATCATTAATGATTTAACTAATTTATTCATTCTGCACTCTCCGCTGCGAATACTGGAAGTTTCACCAGATCGTAAGCAAGTTGCTTACGTGACATACGAATCGCTTGGGTCAGAGGACGGATAAACTCGTCTTCCAAAGCAGTCCACTCATCGGTTTCATTGTTGTAGATCCAAGCATTTTTCAAGTCCAGAGACTGAGCTAAGAATGCAACACGACCCATGTGGAAGTAATCAACAGCAATTTGTTCGCCGTCAATTTCCAGGTTGCCCTGATACGAAATCAAACCTGAACCGTAGTCCATTTCGGTTTGATAAGCTTCGATGATTTGACGAAACTGCTCTGATGTAGAGACGCTTGAGCTGTCCATGATGTCGCGTAAACGCTCAACACGCGCCATACGCTTTTCACGGTGAATTGGAATGTCCAATTTCACAAACTGTTCAAGAGAGTCGATCATTTCATACATCAAAGGAACAACGCCCTGTTTGGTGCGCTCGATTCCGTCGATCTGCTTTTGAAGAGACTCAAGCGTTGCGTTTTGGTCATTAACCAAACGTTGTACATGGTCATTATAGACTTTCAAGTTCTCGTACTCAGCAACCACTGAACGATACTCGATAAGAAGGTCCTGACTTTGCTCGAACAAAGAGTCGATTTTCTTCTGCGACTGTTCGCCGGCTTTCAAAACCTTCTGCTCTTCGTTTTGTAGCTTAGCTACATCTACTTGCTGTGCAGCGGCAACGCCGGTGCCAGCAAACGCTATCACACCCATAAGGGTTGCAGCGAGTTTGGTTCTTTTGATTACTTTGGTCATAGTTCCCAACCAATTTGACTTAACTTCCGCTTCAACGCCTAAGGCGTGAAACACCAGTTGTTTGAATGACGAAAAGATCTCGTTCTACACTTTATTATTATTGCCAAAGAAAGCAGCAATACTAAAAGATACTCCCACGATGGCTATACGCTGTCAACCAAGTAAACTGAGTCAACCGCGCTATAGCTGTCGCTTTGTATCCGGTGCAGAACACGGTTCTGGACTCTCGTAATTTCCAGATATTTTCTCGGACGACATCCTGTCGTCAACTCATTTCATACCCCCAGTTTTGGTACATGTATACCTAACTTGGAATATTACTCCTTCCTGAATAGTATCACTTTTTGATCGACGAACAACACTGACATTTCAATTTCAACGTTTTTTAAACAATTAATTTATTAACCTATATTCAATGGTAGACCCAATTTCGTGACCTAAGTTTCAAAATCCTTTAATATAGAGGGATGAGAGAGATATTAAATGTAACCTCAATACAACATATTGAACAGCTGCTCAACACTTTACAGGGGCGAGCTGAGCAAATTGATGGGGAAAATAGAAAGAAACATCGCCAGCTTAGCGAAAATTGGTTTAGTTCGTCGCTGTTCAGCCAAAGTTCTAACCTGGCTGTCGATTACGTTGCAGAGACCCAAAACCTTTTTCGACAGCTTCAGAAAAGCGACAACCATCATGCTCAACGTTACCTTGCGGAAAAACTTAGCCTGCAGCTAGAAGCATTAAATACAGCTTTTCGGGCTAATAGACCACCAAAACAACAGCAAGATCATCGCATTACTGCGCAAAATCAACTGCAGCAGATGCATCAACAATTAGTGACTTATCGTGACTACGAAAGACGACTGACAGAAAACCTGGATACGGCTGCTGCGGGTAATAACCCAACCATGATTCAAAGCGCGCAGCAACGCCTTAACCGCTGCCAAATGGCCATTGATTCTCTGGAGAAAAAGATTAGCCGTTATGAAGAAGGTTGACGTTCCTTTTATCTACTCACCTTTATACAGTGAATTAGATTTACCGCCCAGACACCGTTACCCAATAGAGAAATACCGCCTACTAAAAGACTGGGCGGTTAAACACGGAGCAACCAATAATCAATGGCATCAACCTGAGCCACTTAGCTGGGAACAGGCAGCACGAACACACTGTCCGGGCTATCTGTCTCAGTTACGGCAGAACAGCATGGATAAAAGCAGCTGGCGACGCATAGGCTTTCCCTGGTCAGAACAGCTATTGTACCGCACCCTAACCTCCGCTGGGGGCACACTGCTAACGACCGAACTGGCACTCACGAAGGGAGTTGCCATACACTTTTCCGGCGGCTACCACCATGCTCACAAAGACTGGGGCAGTGGTTTTTGTCTACTCAACGATTTAGCAATAGCCTGCAATGAAATACTAGTTCGCCATCCAAAACTAAAAATAGTGGTACTCGATACCGATGTTCATCAAGGCGACGGAACCGCCACACTCTTTGAAAAAGATAATAGGGTTTTTACCTGCTCAATACACGGGGAACGTAATTTTCCATTTTCCAAAGCTAGCTCTAATCTGGACATTCCTTTACCTAAACATACCTCTGACAAAGAATACTTAGCGGCTCTCGAAAATACCCTCGAACGCATCAACCGCGAAATTAAACCCGATCTTATTCTTTACGATGCCGGTGTCGACATTTATCAGCGGGACGAGTTGGGTCATCTGAATATTAGTCTGGCGGGTATTTTTCAAAGAGACCTCACTGTACTAGGCTTTGCTAAACGACATGAGATTCCTCTGGCTGCTGTCATCGGCGGAGGGTATCAACGTAATTTACCGCGTTTAGTCAGAGCCCATGCTCAACTACTAAGAGCCAGTTATTATGTCTATACTGAGAATGAGCTAACAGAAGGATAAAAGTATGAAGTTTGACGATGACATTCACAATTATTACGAGCGCTTAGTTGCAGACCGGATAGAAGAACTGGAACTGGAAAAGCAACACAGTCAGGAGTTTCTGGCTGATCTCAGTTGCCTGGTACTTAATCAGTTACCGCCGCGTTACATTCGACACGAAGTTGATATGGCTTTCTTTTTACCACCGTCAAAGCGGCTGGACATGGAAATGCAGGTACACAAAGCAATAGCGGAAGCACTGGAATTTTTGAAAGGAAGAAAACGCCCTGACGGCGATTAATAAAGATTGGGTGGCGACTCTACCAGCCACACCTCGGCACACACATCCCTGACTACGGCTGCTCCCTTCCGGGCCTGACCGGGTTCACCAGTTAGCGTTGCGAGGGGACCCGCAGAGTCACCATAAACGCTTTGTTCAAAGCGGGCTGCATTATGAACCAGTTGCCCGGCTGAAACAACCCACAGTTTACCTTTTGCTTACTTTTTCTGCAGCTTTGCAGCAATTGCCTGACGAGCTTCATCTGAGCTTAACGCTTTTGCAAAAAACGTCGCTTCACGACTGATGCGATCAGCTACTGACTCCGTCGGCTGCTTTAATAAATGCTTGGAAATTCGTAATGACTTGCTGGATTGCTTACGCAGTTTATCCAGAGTTTCTTCAACCACAACAGGCAACCGCTCAAGCGAAACCACATGGTTAACAAACCCGGCTTGCTGAGCCGACTGCGCGTCAAAACTTTCGCCGAGCAACAACAATTCTGCCGCTTTTTGGTAACCACAAATTTGCGGTAACAACAAACTTGAGGCAGCTTCAGGCAATAACCCGAGCTGCACAAATGGCAACGCAAATACTGCGTCGTCACTGCTGTAAACAATATCGCAATGCAGTAAGAGCGTTGTGCCTATGCCTATAGCTAATCCATTTACTGCGGCAACTATAGGTACCTCGGCACGGGCCAGAGTATGCAAAAACTGAAACGCTGGAGCCGATTCATCTAAGTTTTCAGTTGATAAAAAGTCATTTAAATCGTTACCGGCAGAAAAACTGTCACCGCTGGACTCAAAAAGTACTGCATGAACCGAGCTGTCGTTGTCTGCAGCCTTCAACGCTTCATTACATGTAGTGTACATGTCCTGAGTGAAGGCATTCTTCTTTGCTGGTCGGTTCAGACGTATGCGAACAACACCGTTATCTTGCGAAACTTGTACGAGCTCTTCAGTACTCAAAATCTGTCTCCCGTCAATTATTACTGACCGCGATTTTTCCAGGCCTTTTTAGTCGCTTCGTGCATGGGAACAATAAGCTCCAATGCGCTTTTATCTCCGGCCGGTAGCTCCATTTGATTAGGACGTTTGGGCGTGACTCTCTGCCCCCATTTAATCAATCCGGCACCGCAAGTGAGTCCCCCCCCAAACACGGCTGACATAATGCTGTCGCCAGGCTTGATAATACCGTTGTCAGCAGCTTCAGCAAAGGCAATAGGTAGTGTCGCTGAGGATGTATTTCCGTAATTCTGAATATTAATAACGGTTTTCTCGCTCGGCACTTTGCACATTTTACCTAAGAAATCGATTAACCGTTTATTCGCCTGATGCGGAATAAGGGCGTCGATATCGTCGGTGGTCATGCCGGTTTCCTGAAAAACCTTGTCGACAGCCGCACTCATGCCTTTCACTGCACGTTTAAATATTTCCTGGCCAACAAAATCAAATTGCATAATGCCGTCAAAGTTAAACCGGTCAAAGCTAGAGCCAAAATCGAGGCTTAACACGTCGCGGGCATCGGCGTCACAACTGATATGGCTGGCTAACAAACCAACTTCTTCATCTGAGGCTTCAAGTACCATAGCGCCCGCGCCATCGCCAAATAAAACGGCGCTTTCGCGCTTGGTCCAGTCCAGAATGCGGGTTAAACGTTCAGCCCCTATGAGTAAGACCTTTTTATGTGCGCCGGTTTTTATGCCTTGAGTCGCAACGTGCATTGCATATAAAAAGCTGCTGCAAGCTGCGTTTAAGTCAAAGGCTGCAGCATGTTTTGAACCGATATTTTGCTGTACTTTAGAAGCGACGTTGGGAATAAGTTCATCTGCAGTACAAGTACCGACAATGATGAGGTCCAGTTCATTGGGATCTAAGTCGGCAGCTGCCAGAGCATTACGCGCAGCAACCGTCGCCAACTCAGACGTACCAACATGGCTTACTCGACGTTCGGAAATACCCGTTCGTGAAACAATCCACTCGTCGGAGGTTTCCAGGAAAGTGGCAAGATCATCATTGGTCATTACAGCCGGTGGCAGACATTTTCCCCAACCGGTAATTTCAGCAAATTTAGTCACGGCAAAACCTTTTACTTCTGTCGGCTAGTATCGTCATAATGGTAAGGTATTTTATGACAATACGGTTTCACCGTATGATAGCACGAATCGACGTCAGGTGAATGACCGCCGTAAAAAAGGATAACTCCTATGTTCCGAACACTATTTGCCGCCAGTTTTTTGCTTATTATCAGTGCTTGCCAGAGCCAGCCTGATCCATTAATTATTAGCGCTGACACTGTTGTTGATAAACTAAACACCAAGGTAAGCCAATTAAAAGTCACGGATAAACGCTCTTATTCTTATTTATATCGCCATAAAAAAGAAGAGGACAAAGCAGCATTCGCACCCACTCTAAGGCCCTTAACCTTAGTTGTTGAAGAAGCTTTACAGCCTGTTACAGGTGCTTATGATGAAAACGGTCTGACATGGTACGTCACCATCGAAAAAGCACTAATTGACGCAACTCTTCATACCGTAAAATACGAACTCGAGCACAGTATTACCATTCGTGTTGAGGCCACCCGGGGAAATCGTCGCTATAGCAACTTTTATTCTGGAACCTATAACTCCACGGGTGGTCTGAAACCAGCCCAGGCAACTTTAGAACGTCAATTCAAACAATTACTGAATTCGGTGCTTACGGAAATCGCTAATGATCCTAAGCTGCGTATGCGTGAACAAGAGGACTTTTAGTCATGACTTTCCTTAAATATTTTATTGGCCTCACCGCAGCTATTTTTATCAGCGTCAGTCATGCTGAAATTCAGCCAGATAACCCCTTCCCTCGGGTAAAAATGATAACTTCTATGGGTAACATCACTGTAGAGCTCAATCGCGATGCCGCTCCGTTAACCGTTAAGAACTTTTTCCGTTATGTGAAAAAAGCACAATACAACGGTACGATATTTCATCGTTTAGTTCCCGGCTTTGTTATCCAGGGCGGCGGCTATGACGAAGATTTTCAGGACAAACACTCATTTGAAAAAATTGCGAATGAATCCGGTAACGGCTTGAAGAACGAATATGGCACAATTGCTATGGCTCGCGAACGTGAACCTCACTCAGGTACCCGCCAGTTTTTCTTTAACTTAAATGACAATACTTCACTTAATCCAGACAATGGTGACTGGGGCTACGCTGTATTTGGTCGTATCGTTGAAGGCTTAGATGTCCTTGAAGCCATGGCTAAACTTGAATCACAGGCCTATAGCGATGAAATTGGCTGGGCTGATGTACCTGTCGACCCGCCTATTCTGAAACGTATAGAGGTTGTACCGCAAAACTAATGGCTTTAACAAAACCGACTTTCTGGCAAGATTTGAAAGTCTACAAACAGCCTCGCGTATTAGTTATTTTTGTTCTGGGCCTAGCCAGTGGTTTTCCGTGGGTGATGATTGGCTCTGCACTTTCAGCGTGGCTGCAGGAGGTTGGACTAACCCGCTCAGTCATTGGCTATTTCGGTGCGGTTTTTGGCGCCTACTCTATAAATTTTTTATGGGCGCCTATTATCGACAACCTAAAAATCCCGATACTCACTCGCTGGCTGGGGCAACGAAGAAGCTGGATTTTTTTCTGCCAGATGCTCATTGCCGGAGGTTGTTTCGCATTAGCGAGTCTGGATATTATCGACCACCTTCATCTCGTCGGGCTAATTGCACTTGGCATTGCTGTCAGTTCAGCGACTCAGGATATAGCCATTGACGCCTACCGAATTGAATCTTTTGCGGAAAACGAAGGCCGACTGCAAAGCGCCGGTGCAGCAATGACAACCGCCGGATGGTGGACCGGCTACAGTGGTTTAGGTGCCCTGCCGTTCTTTTTTGTCGATGGTATAACCTGGCAATGGCAACACGCTTATTTCGGACTGGGCTGCATCATGTTAGTCCTTGCAGCTGTCGTACTCTTTGTGCGCCGCACCACTTATCATCAGGAACCAACCATAAAAACAAAATTGACTCACTTCTGGCCGGCAATGAAAGAGAGAGTCAACATTATTGTTATTCAGCCTATTGGTGAGTTCTTTTCCCGTAACGGCGTTAAGCTCGCTTTTTCAATTCTGGCCTTTATCTTTTTGTTTAAAATTGGCGAAGCTTTTCTGGGACGAATGTCGATTGTTTTCTATAAAGAAGTTGGCTTTACTAATGCCGAAATCGGCACCTATTCAAAATTGGTTACCTGGTGGGTAACTATTATTTTTGCGCTACTAGGCAGTGCCGTAAACTTACGGTTGGGTATAATTAAAGGCCTGCTCATAGGCGGCGTAGCCATGGCCTCTTCTAACCTGATGTTCTCGTGGATTGCTCTGGTAGGCCCGGATACAAACCTATTTCTAAGCGCGGTTTTAATTGACGGCTTTACCAGTGCCTGGTCCACCGTGGCTTTTGTTGCCTTCATCAGTTTACTTTGTAACCGAACCTTTACCGCAACCCAGTATGCACTAATGGCATCGTTGGGGTCTTTAGGAAAAACCGTACTGTCCTCCTCCAGCGGACAAATTGTCGATTATATGGATGGCAACTGGGCTTTATTCTTTGTTTTAACTGCTTTAATGGTTATCCCCAGTCTTATCTTCCTCTGGTTTATTCGTAAACCCATAGCCGAGCTGGAGCGAAAACGTGACGAAGGCTAACCTAAATTGGGTCGTGCTTGGCCCTGGAGCCATTGGTGGGATTATTGCCGGCGCTCTGCTGGAACATGGGCAGTCTGTATCGGTTTTACCGCGTAAGAACCGAACTCGAGAAATAAACTGGCAAGTCACTCACAAGCAGTTTAAAGCTGACTACAGTGCTCCTGTAATTACACAACCTCTGGCCGAGAATACGGTGTTCGTTATTGCGGTTAAAGCCTTTGATGTGATTCAAGCCTTGCAACGCATAACGACATTGCACGGATTTAATAAAGCAATGCCCATAATAATAAGTCACAACGGCATGGTGGAACTTCCTGAACCGTTAAAAGAACTTAATTTACACCCATTGGTGACAACTCACGGTGCGGTACGAAGCAGGAATGAAAATGCCGACCTTTGTATTGAACACAGGGGAGCAGGCCGAAGCTGGCTGGAAGTCGACCCTGCAGTCCGGAATCAGCCGACGGACTTTGACCCAGGCCTGGTTCTGCAACAGGCTTTTCCTCCGCTTACTCTGGAACAAGATCTAAGTCAGAGGCGCTGGTTAAAGTTCGTTATTAATTGCGTTATTAATCCGCTGACTGCAGTTCATCAGTGCGCTAATGGCGAATTGCTGAAGGAAAGCTGGCAGGCGCAAGTATACAGCCTCGTAGCAGAAGCCGTAGCTGTAGCGAACAGTCAAAATGTGTCTTTGACAACTAAGGAATGCTATAAAGAGGTGCTTTTAGTAGCAAAGGAGACGGCCTTAAACCACTCTTCCATGCTGCAGGATATTCAACAACAACGGCGTACCGAGATAAAGCAGTTAACCGGTTATTTAATTAACGCTGGTAAGACGGCGGGTGTTGCCACACCGACTCACCAGCAACTACTCAATGAGTTCCAACAACGTTATAGCGGCTAGTCTTTATCTTCAATAAAGTCGACCACTTCCAGACCAAAGCCTGACAGTGCAGAGTAACGTTTTGGCGAGCTCATTAAGTGCATTTTATGAATGTTCAGGTCTGCCAGAATCTGTGAGCCTAAACCGACGTTCCGGGACGCATTTGACGCCGATGTTGTTGGTTTTTGCTCTCCTTTATCCTGCGCTTCAAATTCACACACCTGAGCAATGATGCTCTCCGGGGTTTGCTGACGACCAATAATAACCAGCACACCATCGTGTTCAGCAATATAGGACATAGCTTTCTGAATTGGCCAGCTGCGTTTTGCTGCCCGCTCGGTTAAAAAGGTATCGTGGAAGGTGTCCTGCAAATGAACTCGTACGTTAGTCACTTTATCTTGCGAGAGGTCACCGTGAACAAGAGCATAATGTACCTGTTCATCAATAGTGTCCTGATAAGTGATTAACCGGAACTTGCCAAATGCCGTAGGCAAATTACATTCAGCCACCCGTTCTATGGTTTTTTCCTGTATCGAGCGATATTCGATTAAATCGGCAATGGTGCCGACTTTAATACCATGCTCTTCAGAAAAAGCTTCAAGATCAGCGCGGCGCGCCATGGTGCCATCTTCGTTCAGCACTTCAACGATAACCGCCGCAGGTTCAAACCCGGCTAAACGCGCAAGATCACAACCCGCTTCGGTGTGTCCCGCACGGTTCAACACCCCGCCCGACTTAGCCTTTAACGGGAAAATATGTCCCGGCATGACTAAATCTTCGGGCTTGGCGTCTTTTTTCACAGCATCCAGCACCGTTTTCGCTCTGTCCGCCGCGGAAATACCTGTGGTTACCCCCTCAGCGGCCTCAATCGAAACAGTAAAGCTTGTTGCGTATGGGGCGTTGTTCTTATCTACCATTAACGGCAAATTCAGTTGCTCACAGCGTTCTTCCGTTAACGTCAGACAAATCAGTCCGCGACCATAACGCGCCATAAAATTGATAGTTTCCGGCGTCACACACTCGGCTGCAATAATGATATCACCTTCGTTTTCGCGATCTTCGTCATCCATAAGGATAACCATTTTACCCTGACGAATATCTTCGATAATCTCTTCTGTGCTATGCAGTGACATAACGCTTTACCTTTTAATCTTGTGTATGAGGTACTGCTACCAAGCGTTGATCAGGGCCTACCTGCCGACGATCAATAATTTTAAACCTTGGTGCTGAAGCTAAATTCAACGGCTCGTTCATGTCGATAACCGAACGTCCATGATGGCCCAATAACTGACCCGAACTGTAAATCATCAATCTGTCGCATAATTGCTGCTGAATAAGAGCGCCCGCCAAATTCGCCCCACACTCAGTCCATAACTGGTTAATTTCGCGGTTAGCCAATTCAACCATAAGCGCCGGCAGACTCACTTTACCGTTAGGGTCTGCGGCAATAATTAATTCATGACAATGTGGATGGCAACTGGGTTTACCAGGAGTTGTTCGCACTAACCACACCGGCGCCGGAGAGTCAAAAACCCTGGCCTCGTCATTCACCCTGTGCTGACTGTCAATAATAATACGTACCGGCTGTTTTAAAGGCTCAGGCAGCGGTCTTGATTTTGGCCACTGATCAACACGCACTGTCAATTTAGGATCGTCAGCCAGAATCGTTGCAGCACCACTCAGAATCGCGTCGGCCTGTGCCCGAAAAAACTGCACATCACTGCGAGAGTCAGAGGACGTTATCCATTGACTGCGGCCATCTGACAACGCCGTTTTTGCATCCAGTGAGGTTGCCATTTTTAGGGTTACCCACGGGCGTTGTCGCGTCATTCGGGAAATAAACCCCGGATTCAGACTCTCCGCAGCCGATTGCAGTACACCGACGTCCACAGCAATACCCGCAGCTCTTAGACGCTGAATACCATTACCGCTAACCCGTGGGTTTGGATCCTGCATTGCAACCACAACACGTTTTACTCCGGCCTCAATTAACGCATCGCAACAAGGAGGTGTGCGGCCTATATGACTGCATGGCTCCAACGTGACGTAGGCCGTTGCGCCCCTGGCTTTTTGTCCTGCCGAGCGCAAAGCATGTACTTCAGCGTGAGGCTCGCCAGCCTGATGGTGCCAGCCTTCGCCCACAACTTCAGTCCCGAGAGTAATGACACAGCCAACCGCAGGGTTCGGTCTGGTCGTCATCAGTCCGCGCCGCGCCAGCATTAAAGCACGGTGCATCATTTGATGGTCAAAGTACTGCGGGTTTAATTCAGTCATTAAGGCGCGCTATTTCTTCACCAAATTCGCGAATGTCCTCAAACGAGCGATAAACAGAAGCAAAACGAACGTAAGCAACCTTGTCTATCTGCTTGAGGTTTTCCATAACCAGACTGCCGACGAAATTACTGCTTATTTCACGCTCGCCGGTCGCCCGGATACTAGATTTAATCTTGTTAATAGCCTGCTCCATCAACTCCAGACTCACAGGCCGCTTTTCCAGCGCTCTCAGCAATCCATTTCGGAGTTTATCTTCGTTAAATGGTTCGCGGGAACCATCAGTTTTGATAACCCGCGGCATGACCAGCTCAGCGGTCTCAAAGGTTGTAAAGCGTTCCTTGCAATGATTACATTCACGCCGGCGACGAACCGAGGCACCATCCGCAACCAATCGCGAATCGATAACCTTAGTATCCTGTGTGCCGCAAAATGGACAATGCATTGCCTGACTCCTTTATGTGCGCTCTACAACTGATAGCAATTAACCGTAAACCGGAAACTTAGCGCATAACGCTTTTACTTGCTCGCGAACTTCATTAATTTTGCTTTCGTCAGCAATGTCATCCAGCACGTCGCAAATCCAGTTGGCGACCTGCTCAGCCTCAGCTTCTTTAAAGCCGCGGCGAGTAATTGCCGGCGTGCCTAAACGCAGACCTGAAGTGACAAAAGGTGAACGCGGGTCATTAGGAACCGCATTTTTGTTAACGGTAATGAACGCGTTACCTAAAGCCGCATCAGCGTCTTTGCCAGTAATATCTTTGTCGATAAGGTCGACCAGGAATAAATGATTCTGAGTGCCGTTCGACACAATTTTGTAACCGCGCGCCTGCATGGTTTTTACCATGGCATTGGCGTTCACTAACACCTGCTTTTGGTAGTCTTTAAATTCTGGCTGCAACGCCTCCTGAAAAGCCACCGCTTTACCAGCGATAACGTGACACAGCGGCCCACCCTGGTTACCCGGGAATACCGCACTGTTTAATTTCTTGTGTAACTTTTCGTCGTCACTGCCGGAAATAATCAAGCCGCCACGTGGGCCCGCCAGAGTTTTGTGCGTAGTGGTAGTGACAACATGAGCATAAGGTACAGGATTCGGATAAACGCCGGCAGCAACCAGACCCGCTACGTGCGCCATATCAACCATTAAATAAGCATCAACTTTATCGGCAATTTCACGGAATTTTGCCCAGTCAACAATGCCTGAATACGCAGAGAAACCTGCGACGATAACTTTCGGTTTATATTCCAGCGCCAGCTTTTCAACTTCGGCATAGTCAATTTCACCGGTGGATTCATCCAGACCGTATGAAACCGCATTGTAAAGTTTGCCCGAAAAGTTCACACCAGAGCCGTGTGTTAAGTGACCACCGTGAGCCAGGCTCATACCAAGAAAGGTATCGCCGGCTTCCATCATTGCCATAAAGGCAGCGGTGTTGGCTTGAGAACCGGAATGCGGTTGTACGTTTGCGTACTTGGCACCGAACAATTCTTTTGCCCGCTCAATAGCCAAGTCTTCTACTTTATCAACAAACTCACAGCCGCCGTAGTAACGCTTGTGCGGATAGCCTTCTGCGTATTTGTTGGTCAGTTGTGACCCCTGAGCCTGCATTACCCGCGGACTGGTGTAGTTTTCCGATGCTATCAACTCAATGTGTTGTTCCTGACGTTCAACTTCACCCTGCATCGCCTGCCATAAGTCCGCGTCAAAGTCGGCAATGTTCATCTCAGATTTCAGCATTACAGCTCTCCAAATCATTAAATGGTCTTAATTTGCCCGTTATTTTACCTTAAAACGCAAATGAGTGCCTAGTTCAGCACAACAAAGTTTGGGGATGTCCGTAAATAACAGTAAACT
>Ga0207888_100142_pt1 | contig 46519 bp, 26 predicted proteins | sample LinPmetageLP43_FD_184055 | JGI IMG/M metagenome (GOLD analysis project Ga0207888, IMG submission 184055) | Marine viral communities from the Pacific Ocean - LP-43 (SPAdes) | ecosystem: Environmental > Aquatic > Marine > Oceanic | place: Pacific Ocean | collected 2010-08-27
AACTCGTAAATTAGTCACATGAAAAAACTGATTCAAATTATTGGTGCGTGGTACGGCGCAAAGAAAATAGGTGGTGGAAAATGCGGGTGCATAGGAACCGTTTTTGTATTTCTGATTTTATACTGGATATTCGGTTATGTGTTAGAAGCATTTTAGTAGGTTGGTTGTCGGTTGATGGTTTTTGCGCTTTTCGCCTAACGCTGGACGCCATGCGCCCATAGCGTATTTTTATTTATTGTTTGTTAAAGGGGCTACTATCAACACAAATGATCATTTTACGCTTTGTTCTCTTTTCCTTTATCTATTCGCTAACTTCCATTTTCTCTTACCCTCTCCCTTCTTGGTCATTCGTTTTTTTTTTTGATTAAAGACCTTAGTACTGATTTCACATCGGCATACTTGGGGTCTTGTACAAAATTTTGTTTTTGCATTTTAATGACCTCAATACTTAAAAAACCAAATTCACTGACTACTTTACCATAAAACCGATAGATTCCTCTTCCCCTAAACATATATTTCGCCGCTACCGGAGGGAATAATACCGTATCGAAAACTTGCCCTTGTTGATCCAATAAGGTTGCAAAAAACATTGCTTTACCGGTGTGGGTTTTTGCTCGCTTTATGGTAATCAGATATCCGTAGATATCAATATTTTTATTTAGATACTTCTCGAAATCTTTACTCCCCGAAGAATTTAATAGCACCTCCTCTAAAAATTCAAACGGACTACATAAACTAAACCCTAACAGTTCTAACTGCGTAAAAGCAACTTCTAGATTCGTACTGTACAATGACGGAATTTCAAAATCTTGCTGTTTAGGGGCGAACAATTTTGGGTGGTCTATTTTCTTAGTTTTGTTCAAAAACAAATAAGCTTTCCAGAGGAGTTCGTGTTTGTTGGTATCCGTAAACCGGAAGGCATCAATCCGTATTAAAATACTGACTTGTTCTATGGAGATCATCAGTCTGTCCAAAAAATCTTCTAACGATATAAAATTACCTTTTACGAAGCGTTCTTTTAAAATACGCTCCATCACCCGTTGCTCCAATTCCCGTAAATAGCCTTACCATAAATACGATTTCCTGCATTACTTTTATTCACGCAAGGCGGATGTATTGTTGCACCCAGCATGCGAACTTCGTGCACTTAGAATTCGGGTCTATAAAATCTGCCCCCAAGGGGTGCTACATCCGTAAAGCGACCATCTTCCCGTTGCACATCGCGCATAGCCAGTAGATGTCGTTCTAAGAACGGATCAATGTTCGCCAAATAGGTAGCAGCTTCGGAAAACACACTAACCCGTAGACTCTGCAAAGTCTTGCAGAATCTCCAAATGATATAACAGACTACTTTAAATTCTGCAACATTGACCTTGGTATTTTTATCACCGTACCATGGCGCAACCCTTCAGGAAAAGAAACCTGATCAGAAATATCTTCCCAGTTCTTTAAATCGCTAGAAGCAACTGCACCATAGGCATGATTCTTATACTTATCAAAATAGACGATCCATTTACCATCTATACGAATGGCCGTTGGCCCTTCTGCCCAATAATCTCCACTAATAGGGTTGCTGGCTTGCGAATAAGGTCCTTCCAGATTATCGCTAAAAGCCATTTTAATATTTTTTTGCTCAGGCTCAACAGTTTCATCTTTCAAGAACATGATAAATTTATCTTCCCATTTATAGATAGATGAATCGATTACGTTAAAGCCAGGCTCGTATAGTAGTTTAGTATCCGTAAAAGATTTAAAATCTTTGGTAGTGGTATAATACATACGGTGGTTATATCCGTTTTCTTTCTTGCTTTTGGTTTCTGGAAACTTACCTTCTATAGTACTTGCCCAATAAATCATATATACGCCTCTAGCATCATCATATATAATCTCTGGAGCCCAAGTATTTCGGGTACCTTCCATTTTTCCCATTACAGGAATAAACTGCTGAGTTGACCAATTCACTAAATCATCTGAAGAGGCATAACCAATTCCTTTATCCGTCCAACTAACGGTCCAAACCATATGATATTTACCATCACCACCTTTAGTAATACAAGGGTCGCGCATAAGCTTATTCTTACCTACTTCTGGGGTTAAATAGGATGCTCTGTTGCGAAGACTTTCCCATGTGTACCCATCTTCACTATAGGCAAAATGTAAACCATCTTCTCCATGGCCTACAAAATAAGAAAAGAGGTATACCTCATCTTTCTTTACCAAATCATGCGCTAAAAACCACTGTTTTAAATCGTTTGACCAGTTTGTATTGGTGCCCGAAACTCCTAGTCCAAAACCATGTCCGCCATTTTCATAAATATGTAACTCTGCCGGTACATCGTACTGCTTAAGCGTGTTATAATATTCCAAACTATTTTCAACAGGTACTACGGTATCATCGGTAGCATGCACTAAAAAAGTTAGTGGTGTGGTATTGTGAATTTGAAGTGCATTTGAATATTGGTTAATACGTTCTTCGGATGGATTCTCACCCAATAAGTTTCGCTTAGAACCAGCATGTGTAACACCATCTTTCATAGAAATTACCGGATAAACTAATACCGAAAAATCTGGTCTTGCACTGATTGATGTATCGTGTTCATATACCTTATCATTAAAATGGGTGGATAGTGTACTTGCCAAGTGTCCGCCAGCAGAAAAACCTAAAATTCCAATTTTACTGGCATCAACATTATAGCGTTTTGCGTTTTTACGGACCATGCGCATTGCTTCTTGTGCATCTTGTAGCGGACCTACAGTTTTGTCGGTCATGGTTTCATCCGTAGGCATTCTATATTTAAGAACAAAGGCAGAAATACCGAGCGTATTCAACCATTTTGCAACTTTATACCCTTCTTTATTAATTGCCAAATGCGTGTACCCACCACCCGGACAAATTATTACCGCGGTACCATTGGCAATAGAATCATCGGCCAAAAACGGTGTAAGTGTCGGTTGTGATACTTTAGATACGCCGCGCACAACTTCTAAAGCATCATAGGTTACTGATTCTTTATAGGTATCATTTTGAATACTGCCAGGAACTCCGTCAGTCCATAAGGCAATTTCCTTTTGCTGTGAAAAGCCTAAGGTGGTAAAGCAAACTACTAGTAAAAAACATATAAAATTCATGTTTGGTCGGATTTGAATCTGAATTTAATTCAATTTGTAGACTTCACTGCCTGCTAGCAGAAAACATCCTAATCCGTAATCTTCAAAATCAGGTATTTTGGTATAGGAAAGTGGTTGTCCGTCTTTTGGTTCTTTACCTGTAGATTGCACGAAACCTAAAAATCCGTTGTCATGCAGACCATCCTTTACCATGGCATTCCATCCCTTTTCAATTATAGGTTGAAATTTTTCTTTACTTAAAATGCCATTATTTACACCGTAAGCCATTGCGTAAACAAATAATGCCGTACCGGATAATTCCTTACCACCGAAATGTTTTGGGTCGTGTAGACTAACGTTCCAAAAACCATCTTTACGTTGAATGGGAACAAGTGCTTCTGACATGGCTACAAGATCGTTTACATATTGCTGGCGGTGCGGAGCATCATCAGGAATAATCGTTAACACTTTGGCCAATGCCCCAATTACCCAACCGTTACCACGGCTCCAATAGCAATCTTCTCCATTAGGTTCGGTATATGGTGGGTCAAAATCAGCATCGCGCCACCAGAGTCCATCTTTAGGATTATACAACCCATTATCACCATGACTATTTCTGGTAAACATGTACATTTCATACATTTTTTCAAAGTATCGGTCATCGTTCTCCAACACGCCTAGTTTTGCAAAAACGGGCATTCCCATTTGTATGGCATCTATCCATGACCAATCATCTACTTGAGGGGTGTTTAGCAACATATTTATCGTTGCCTTTGTATTCTTTAATTTCTTTGAGTCAGGCTCCAAATTATAAAGGTCTATATAAGTTTGAGCAGCGCAGTAATCATCAGCGTTTCTGTTTGCGGTACCATATCTAAAACTCCACTTATGAAACTCTGCCCAGTCATAGGCATAGTTGTAATACTCCTCTTTTGGATAAATTTCATGCAAGGCCATTAACCCCTCGTAATACACCCCACGGGTCCAAATATTACTGGGTCGTTTTTTATTGGTGATTATGGTTTTGCCCACATCTTGCCATTTCTCCATAAAATAATTATTGGCAAGTTGCATGTTCTTTAAGACGGAATCCCTGTTTATTTCTTGGGCGCTCAGCATAGCCTGAAAAAGGCATACCCCCAAAATAAGTATCAATTTATTGCACTTCATATTTTTTGTGTTAGTTTTTGATTAATGGTATTAAGGAAACCTCTCCTAGTAATCCTGATGGTGTAGGGCTCCAAATTGTGGCATCAAATTTTTGATAATCTTTATTCACCATATTAATTTCCTTGAAAATCTTCCATTCTTCTCCCCTTAGTTCTTTAGCTCGGATTCTATTCGCGGGTAAGTTGGTAACTTCTACTCGTAATGTGTTTTTGCCTGATTTTAAATTTGATAACTCCAATTCAAAAGGATTTGCCCAAAGCGTACCTACATACACGTCATTGAGCCAAATTTTAGCACTTTCTCGAACTTCGTTAAAGCGTAGCTTCCAGTTTTCTATAGTAGCATCAGGATTTTCAAATGTGGTTTCATATCGTGCAGTTCCTGAAAAATAAGAAGCATCCTCCCCTAATTCCGTCCATGAGTTCAACTCATTTAAAGTTGCTGATTCTGGTAATGACGGACCGCCTTTTATAAAATCAATCTTCCACTCATCATTTAATACTTGTGATGTTTCTGATTCTTTTAAATACTGCCAAGATTCCTTGCTCGATGATTGAGCGGTTTTTAAAAAGAGTGAACCCCCCGAAGGAATATGTAATTTCACTAAAGTTGTACCATTCTGAATTTCGCTTATCCCTACTCCTTCTTTTTGAGTCAATGGGTCATAAAGAAGTACTTTTTCAGCTTCTGTTTGTATAGGAAATGTTCCGCTTATAGCATTTGCCGTATGGTTCACCAAATAATAGATTTTTTCCCCATTGATGTCTCTGCGGATAAATTTGAGTCCGGTTTCAACAATCGTTTCTGGATACAGACCTTTATCACGTAAGGCCTTACCAATTGAATTTTCCGCATGCAACAATGATGTGTTCTCTGTCTTTAACTGTGACAACGTGTTATTCTTTTCCTGGTAATCAGCAAAGCCAGGCACGGACTCCGGTAGCCCCTGAAAGATTATTTGAGCTCCCTGTTTTTTTAGTTCTACAAGCTTCTTGAATGTAGCCAATGGCATTTTATCGGCATCTGGTACCACCAGGCTTTTATAGACCACACCTTGGGTTTGCAATAAACCATTTTCATAGGATAGGTCTTCAATAAATCGGTCAGATATAAAGTCGGTCGCATACCCTTGTTGTGCCAAATCTGTTGCAAGACCGTAAAATTTGGTGCCATGCAGCCATTCATCCAACGAGTGGATTTTAAACTGAAAAAAGCGTTGACCCTTTAAATAATCGTCCCATACATCATGAATAGGCCAATAGAGTAATATTTCATTGTCCGGCTTACCTGATTGCAACAATATCTGGCAATTTTCAATATAAGAGAACAATGCTGGGGCATCTTCCCAAATGGTATTATTTTCATTAAAATTTACCGACGCATAAAACTTCCAACCTGGCCAAACCGCCCTTTTTGGCGAGTAGGTAGAACCATGTAAAAATATGTGATTAACACCGTTCAGCAACAAATCTTCAGCTTCTGGTTTAGTTTGTGATAACGAGGTTTTAAAATGGTCGCGTAACCATGTAAATGTTTCTGAAGACACTAAAGGTTTACCTGCAATGTGGGCGGCAGAAGAAGAAAATTTCAGCATTACCGGATCAGCATCACCTTCCCTAATATCTTCTTTTTCCCTTCTAAACCCAGAAATATCATAGGGCATGGAACCAAATGTTTCACATTCAGGAATGTCCGCTGCGGCATAAAAATCGATTAGATTACCTGGCGAACCATGCGCTTGTAATCTAGATTTATACCCATGTTGGTTTGCCCATTCCGTCCAAGGTTCATCAAACTCGGTCAATAACAAATCTGACAAGGTTTCACGATAGTCACTCTTAATTCTATTCGCCATTTCAGTATCTGAGGTAGCGAATAATTCTTGCAAATGCGGTTTTAAATCATATCCTCTAAGCCGCTCAAATTGCTCGAAAAAATCAGGGGTGAAATCTGTTCCGTAAACCTCATAACTATCATTAAAAATAGCCCGTAACCCTTTGCCATTGTTTTTAAGCGCCACATTAAATCGGGTTGTATACTGTTCAAATGCCTTGTTGGAATAATGGTCTACCGTATATCCTTCCCCACCTGGCGCAGCACGCTTTACTTTTTGCCCTGTTTTACCGGTAAAGACGGTATACAAAGTGTAATCGGTTTTTTTGGCTTTCCATTTTAAACTATTGTTTTGTAAGTTGGATGTTAAATCAACAACACTACCATCTTTACCAAAAGCCATAACGGCAGCTATTTTGGCACCAAGGGTATCCTTCACATTTTGCGGAGTTAGATTTCCCGTAAAACGTTGCCCTTTATTTAGTTGAACACTATCTACAACTAATCGTGTTGCAGCATGCTTCAAATCTATTTGCGGTCCGCCATAGGGCCAACCCGTTCCCAGATTCATATCTACCTGCATACCTAAACTATCGGCTGTTTTAATGGTAAAATCCAATAGTGCTAACCACTGTTCAGATAAAAAGGGAACGTTATTGGCATCTTCCCCTTCTACCCCATAAATTGGCGTAATTTCTACACCACCCAAACCTACTTTAGAAAACGAGATCATTGAGGCCTTAATGTTTTGTTCATCAATTGCACTTCCCATCCACCACCAGCGGGTCCATGGTTTTGTAGTATTAGCAGGTATTTTACTGTCAATATTTTCAGTAAACACACGACTTTCCTGTGCATTACTAGGACCATTTTTATGCTGATTTTGCGCATGTAAAACTGCAGTTGCACACAACAACAAACAGCAACAATTACTAACACTTTTCTTAATTCTTTTAAGCGAAAATTCCATAGCCCCTAAAATAACATCATTCACAAACATGACCATCCTGTGCTATGCTGAAAATACAAAATCAAATTACTGACAGCATAGTACAGGATACAATCAATATTTTCTACCTGTAACTTACCCCCATCACACTGTAACTTTTGAATATGAAATTTTTACGTTTATCTCTTATTTTTTGCATTTTCACCTTTGGTTTTAGCGCCACTGCACAAACTTTTTTAGGCAACTTTGAAGAAATACAATCTGAAACCGATAATGAAATAACACTAAGGACAAGTAATGGTCTAGTAAAAATTGAATTTATTTCAACCGATGCGGCGCGCATTAGAACTTCTTGGAACGGGGAATTTGCAGAGAACGAACCTTGGATGGTAGTCCGCTATGATTGGCCTCAAGTAAATTACAACAAGAAAGAAAACGAACAAGAACTGGAATTTTCAACGGATAAAATACAATTAAAAATTAGCAAGAAACCTTTTGCGATATCTATACTAGACCGGAATGGAAAAGTACTTTTAGAAGAGCATAAAGACACAAATTACAGTAGCTCATATACTTCTAGTGAACATACCGGAACAACTTTTAAACTACAACCAGACGAACACTTTTTTGGTTTTGGAGAACGCATGGATTTTCTTGACCGACGCGGTAAAAAACTACGTTTGAATGTAGGCAGAGGTCAAGGGCTACCGCACATTATTGGGGCATACAATCCGCTTGAAGCAAACTACTCACCAGTACCTTTTTTCATGAGTACTGCAGGCTATGGGTTATTCTTACATAATGCCCACCCAACCAATTGGGATATGGGGCATAGCTCAAATGATACCTTTTCTTTCAATGCCGAAGGGGGTGAATTGGATTACTATGTAATGTATGGCCCTGATTTTTCAACCTTGCTTGACATCTATACCAACATTACCGGAAAATCTCCTCTGTTACCAAAATTTGCCCTGGGTCTACATGTTGGCACCTATAGCGGAGGCACATGGGGACATGAAGCGGAAACCTCAACACAATATGTAATTGATCTTACCAAAAAATTCAGGACATTAGGTATTCCTTTAGATGTGCTGCATTTGGATTCCACTTGGAGGTTCTTTGGCGAAAATGGTGGAAAGGGCGCCACTACTTTTGAATGGCGGGAAACCTTTAAAAACCCTAAGGCCATGTTCGATAGTTTATATGCGTTGAACTTAAATGCCGTAGGACTTCATTTACGCCCACGTTTTGATAATGGAAAAACCTATAGATTGCTGGATAAGGCACGTAAAGGTGGTTATGTATATCCCGAAGAAAATGGAGAAGGTGAGTTTGTCAATTTCTTTGATAAAAAATCAGTGGATTGGTGGTGGAACGAAGGGGTGAAAAATGTGGCCGACCAAGGTGCTATGTTTCTGAAAACCGATGAAGGCAGTGCTTTTGGACATAAAGCAAATGAAAGTGACAAAGTTGGTCCGCAAGGAGAAGAGATAAAGTCGTTACATAACCTTTTTCCGTTGGCCTACGCTAAAGCACCATTTGAGAAATTTCAAGAGTATAATAAAATTCGTGGAATGAACCACACCCGAGAAGGGTATGCCGGTATACAACGCTACCCCTTTATTTTTGCAGGAGATTGGCCAAGCGAATGGCAATATTTTGAACCTGTAATCAAAGCAGGATTAAACATAGGATTATCTGGCGTAGGTAATTGGGCACACTGTATGGGAGGATTTGAACACGTTGCCGACCCCGAATTATACATTCGCTGGACCCAATTTGGATTATTGAGTCCGATCTCGCATTTATTTGGCATGGAGCATCCAAATTATAAAGAACCATGGAATTACGGCGAAGAGGCTACTCGAATATTCAAACTCTACGATGAATTTAGATACCAATTAATTCCCTACTTATATAGCACAGCATACCAAAACCACAATACAGGAAAACCATTGATGCGAGCCTTGGTATTAGACAATCAAGATGACGCCAATACGTATGAAATCACAGACCAGTATCTATTGGGTGAAAGTATGATGGTATGCCCTGTAGTTGATAAAGGTGCAAAAACCAGAGTCGTTTATCTACCAGAAGGCGAATGGACAAATTATTGGACCAAAGAAGTGTTTCAAGGAAAACAACATATTAGTGTTCTTTGCCCAATAGACCAAATTCCGATTTTCATAAAGGGAGGAGCCATTATACCCATGCAAGAATCTCAAAACTATGTAGGTGAGAAAGAGATTGCCAACATTGACCTACACCTATACCCTAAAGGAAAAAGTGCTTTTACATTATATGCAGATGATGGCAAAACATTAGGTTATAAAGATGGAGAATTTGCAACTACCCAGATTAATTTGGAAGCATCAAATGATATTATTTCTGTAATAATAAACAAGTCTGAAGGAATTTATAAGAGTGACTTAGAAACGTACACAGTAGTATTGGAGTTGAAGGAATCACCCAAATCTGTTGGCATTAACAATAAATATTACAAACAAACAGCAAAGAGCCCTATTAGTTTTGAGAATGGAATATTAAAAATAATTGTTTCCGCTAAAAATCAGCAAACTGTAAAAATTCAAAAATAGAATATCAAGGTCAATGTACAAATTCTAAAGGCTTAGATACCAAATTCGATTACAAATAAATTACCGCAGTATTACCCTAAATTTCACGTAAAGTGATAATTAGAAAAAAGTTTTGATACTCATTTAGCATAAACTATGTTAAATATTAGGTATTGAATTTTGAAGTTGCACCATTATAATTTCACATTACTTTCTAGTAATGTATATGGTATATCCCGTATTTATTAATTGATACAACACACCTTTTAAAATACCGTATCTCTCACAAAAATAGCTAATTACGAATCTGATAATTTTATCAGGTAAGTACAGGATAGTCAACAAAAATTTAATATATATTTTAGACAAACGATAAATTGTAATCGATTACATTAACAATAACTCAACTTATGAAAAAATCAAACCACACAAAATTTAAAGAAGCATTTCTTTTATGTTTCTTGTTCCTTTCAGTAGGACTTTTTGCACAGGAAAAATCCATTTCCGGCGTTATAAGTGATGGCACAGGTATGCCATTACCAGGTGTAAACGTAGTAATAAATGGAACTACAAATGGTACTGGTGCCGACTTTGATGGGAACTACAGTATTACTGCATCTGAAGGACAAACTTTAGTATTTACTTCCATCGGATATAAAACTAAGGAAGTACTTATTGGCTCGAGCAATACGTACAATGTATCAATGGAAGAAGATAGCGCCTTACTTGATGAAGTAGTTGTTGTCGGATACGGTACAACAAAGAAATCTGATGTGACCGGTGCTATTGTAAGCGTTACCGCAGATGATATAAATTCTAGACCTGTCAACAATGCAATTGAAGCTATGCAGGGTAAAGCAGCGGGTGTTGATATTTCATCTAATGAACGACCAGGTAGTATTGGTAACATTACTATAAGAGGTGTTCGTTCGCTATCGGCCTCAAATGCACCGCTATATGTATTAGATGGTATTCCTTTAATATCTGGAGGAATTGAAAATATCAACCCTACCGATATTGAATCGATAGATATTCTAAAAGATGCATCTGCAACGGCTATATATGGTTCGCGTGGTGCAAATGGTGTTGTAATCGTGACTACTAAAAGGGGTAAGACAGGTAGATTTACATTAAGTTACAACTCTGCCATTACCACTCAAACATTAAATGAAGCAGCTCCTCAATTTAATGCTGGTGAGTTCGTAGAATATAGACGATGGGCAAAATATTATGAAAATCCAGATACATTCCCTAGAGGTGACCAGCCTACCATAGCAAATGATGAAGCAATCTTCTCTGGTGATGACACTGCATTCAATAATATCTTACGAGGATGGGAATCAGGTTCATGGGATGGTTCTAAACTTATAACAACTGACTTTACAGATTTTGTGACCCGAACAGGTTTTACTAATCAACATACCTTAAGCGCTAGTGGTGGTTCAGAAAAAATGAAAGCCTATGGTTCATTTGGCTATATCAATAACACAGGTAGTGTAATTGGCCAAAGCTACGAACGATATAATGCAGCGGTAAGTGTTGAAATAACCCCTACAGACTGGCTTACTTTTGGCGGTAATTTAAACTCCTCATACAGCACACAAGAATACGGACAATCCACATCTGGAAATGTTGGAGTATCTGCACAAAGTGGTTTATACCAAAGTGCCCGTTCTATTTTTCAATATACGTTACCATTTGATAGTGATGGAAATAGAATCGATTTTCCAGGTGGTGATATTGCCGTGAAAACCATTATTGATGAAGATTTATATTCTCAGGATCAACGAGTAACACTTAGAGCTTTTGGTAGTTTCTATGCACAACTTGATTTTGGTGCTTTCGGATCTACTCTAAAGGGATTAAAATTCAGAACTAATTTTGGTCCGGATATAGAAACGTATAGAAATGGTAGTTTCTTAGATGGCCAGTCTGTAATTAGAACCGGTTCAAGCTACGCAGCCCTTCGTAAAAGACAACGGTTATCCTATACCTTAGATAATCTGTTATTATATAATAGAACATTTGGTAGACATGATGTAGGTGCTACATTATTGCAGAGTCAAACACAATTTATTGAAGAATCTAATTTCATGGCCGCGGACAACATACCATTCGCAAGTCAAAAATGGAATGCATTGAGTGCTGATAACGTTGCTTTGTCGCGATATGATTCTGACTTAATCGAACAACAATTGTTATCCTACATGGCTCGTTTAAATTATGGTTTTGACAATAAGTATTTATTGACCGTATCAGGACGTTATGATGGTGCTTCTCAATTAGCAGAAGGTAACAAAGGTGCTTTTTTCCCAAGTGCTGCTTTAGGATGGAGCATAGATAAAGAAAAGTTTCTAGTAGATTCTAATTGGATTGATCAGTTAAAGCTACGTGTTGGTGTTGGTGTCACCGGTAATGCAGCCATCAAACCTTATTCAACCCAAGGAGGTTTATACCCGTTATTTTACCCAATAGGTTCAACTGGTGTTTCAGGTGTTCAATTGGTAACCGATGATTCTGATGAAAAAATATTAGCTAATCAAGATTTAGGTTGGGAAAAAACAACCCAATATAATTATGGCTTGGACTTTTCATTTTTCTCAGGCCGTGTAGCGGGTGGACTAGATTATTACAACTCAGAAACTACAGATCTTTTATTAAGACAGGCCATACCTTCAATTACAGGTTATGTAAATACGTTTGCCAATGTAGGAGAAACTAAGAGTAGCGGTATCGATTTAACTTTAAACACCGTAAATGTTAGGACCGAAGATTTTCAGTGGTCATCAGACATTAGTGCATCATGGCAAGAAAATGAAATTGTAACGTTGGCAAATGGAAAAGAAGATGACATCGTAAACAATTGGTTCATTGGAGAATCTTTAGGGGTCATATACGGTTATGAATCTGATGGTATTTGGCAAGAATCAGATGCTGCTGAAATAGCACAATTTAATGCTAACGGTCATACTTTTTCGCCTGGTAACGCAAGACCGGTTGACCAAAATGGTGACTTTGTTATAGATGCTAACAATGACAGAGTTATTGTGGGCAGTACAATACCTAAATATATTTTAGGACTAACCAATACCTTTAAATATAAAGATCTTGAGCTATCGGTATTTTTATTCGGTCGTTTTGGATATACTTATAACACAGGTGGTGAAGGTTTAGTAGGTCGATATAATTCTAGAAAAGTTGATTATTACACTCCAAATAATACCAATGCAGAATATCAGAAACCAATCTACTCCGCAGGTTTTGGAGACACATATTTTGGTACATTAGGTTATAGAAGCGGTTCATTTATAAAAGTTAGAAACATTTCACTAGGGTATAACTTACCTCAAAAAATCACGAATGATATAGGTCTTTCTAAATTACGTTTTTACGTACAGGCCCAAAACCCAGGCTTTATTTTCTCTAAAGTGGATTGGATAGACTTAGATGTTACGAGGCCGGCCAATAATGACGCAGGTTATTCATTGGGTAACTCTGCATCTAATAGAGGTTTCACCGTTGGAATGAACGTAGAATTTTAAGACTCAACTAGACTAATATAATAAACAACACATGAAAAATAATAAGAAACATTTTGCAAACGTATTTATAGCGTTCTTGCTGTTAGGTATGGTAAGTTCATGCAGTGACGACTTTTTAGACGAAGAATTAACGACACAAAGAAGTACTGAATATTTCACAACAGAAGAAGGAATACAATCATTAATTACTGGTGCATATTACAAAGTTCTTGCATCACCTTTTCCGTCAGAACAACAATTTGCAACTACCAATTATGGAGCGGATGAGTTTCACGTTGGTGGTGATGACACCAATAGTCCTTGGAATAATTACGATGGTAGATTCAACTCTATTATAATTACAACTAGAACACAAGCGCAAGAACCTTGGGATAATTTTTATGCCGGTATAGCAATGACCAACCAAGCCATAGAAGCTATAGAAACAATTGATTCTAATAACGATGCCATAAAAAGAACAGCATTGGGCGAAGCACACTTTTTAAGAGCTTACAACTATTTAAAATTAGTAAGACAATACGGTGGTGTACCCATCAAAACAACAGTAAGTACAACAGTTGAATTAGAATTTACGCGCGCTACTGCAGAAGAAGTACTTGCCTTTGTAATCGAAGATTTTACAAAAGCATATAACCTCTTAGATAACGGTGTTATATTTCCAGCCCAGATTAGTAAAGATGCAGCAGCACATTATTTGGCAAAAGCCTATCTGACTAGAACTAGTGAAATAAATGATTCATGGAACGAATCTACGAAATCGGCAGATTTAGAAGCTGTGGTAAGGTTATCTGATGAGGTAATAGCCAATCACCCTCTAGCTGCTAATTATCAAGAATTATGGGACTTTACAGAACCTGATGGCGACAACGAGTTTTTACCTGAACTTATACTTTCAGCTCAATTTAGTAGAGACAGATCTTTGGTAACTTCCAATTTCAGTACCGTACCTTTTACAGCGCGTTATGATGATTTACCTACCATGAAACGTGACTTAACAGGTATGAGACCTTATAGCAGATTGGCTGCAACATATTTTACTTATGATGTTTTTGACAAAGTAAATGATTCTCGTTTTTGGAAAGTTTTTAGAACCAAACACCGTGTAAACAGGGGGGGTACTTTTGAAGGCGTAGATTATACGGCAGGTGAAGATCTTGGTATCATGTATATCATAAACAGTCCTGACGATGATCGTTTCGATTTAACAATCAACAATAATAATCCAGATATTCTGTATAACGGTAAAACAATACCACACGTATACGTTGCTCATGCTGCAGATGGTGTTGGTTTATTACCTAACCCAAGGTTCCCTTCTTTATCGAAGCATTTCGATTCTTCTAGAAGTTCGATAAATGATAACAGGGGTCTACGTGATGAAATATTAGCACGTTCGGCAGAAACCTATTTAATGGCTGCAGAAGCTAAAATTAGAATGGGTGCTTATTCTGATGCTTTATCATATATCAATGCAGTTCGTAACAGGGGAGCATATAAAAATGGAGAGGATAGATCTTTCTATACAGATGGTGCAGAAGCATATCCTACTTCAGAATTTACACAACCTATAGAAGATAATTCATATATAAAAGAAAACTCATATTACGAGTCGAATAGTATTCCTGTTAGCACTGATGCCACAGATCTAACCATAACCGGTACAGCTAGCTTACCAGCTGAAGATGAAGCAGTATTTGCAATATTAGGTGTAAGTGGCGAATATGATAGAATGTTAAATTTAGTATTGAATGAGCGTACGCGAGAATTATGTGGCGAATGGCATCGTTGGGAAGATTTAAGTAGAACATTAACATTAGTTGACAGAGCAAAGGCATATAATCCAGAAGCAGCACCTAATATTAAAGAGCACCATGTGCTTAGACCAATACCGCAAACATTTCTTGATGGTATTTATAAAGATGGCGTAACATTAACCCCAGCTGAAAAAGCAGCCATGCAAAACCCTGGGTATTAGAAAGATTTGAGTTGTTTGAGTTAGTTTTAGTAAAGAAAAGCCCTGTTCTACGAACAGGGCTTTTTTTATGTTTTATCCTTAAAAACACATCAAAAATTACGATTTACATCCATTTTTAGGTGAAATTTCAACAAAAATTTAAAAAATTACCAAAACATCAGGAAGGTACAGGATGCCCCACCTGATTGTTATTCATAATTTGGACAATGTGAAATACAATCGATTACACAAAAACAACCTATATATTATGAAACGAAAAAAGCCGACCAAAATCTTAAGTAGATTACTACTTTTTGCCCTAGTCATATGTACCACCTCAATATCTGCTCAACAACAAATTCTGAGCGGTACTGTTAGTGATACAAATGGTCAAGTAGTACCTGGCGTAAATGTGGTAGAAAAAGGAACCTCAAATGGTACAAGCACAGATTTCGATGGTAATTATACCATTACAACCACTACACAAAATGCAACACTTATATTTTCCTATATCGGATTTCAAACCTTAGAAGAGCCGATTAACGGCAGAAGTTCAATAGATGTAACCATTAGTGAAGATGCCCAACAATTAGATGAAATCGTAGTCATAGGATACGGTAGTCAAAAAAGAAAAGATGTAACCGGTGCTGTTGCATCATTAAAAGCAGAAAGTTTTGTAGATGCTTTACCGGTAGCTCCTGAACAATTATTACAAGGTAAAATTGCAGGGGTGAACATTGTACAGAGCAGTGGACAACCAGGTGCTTCATCTACAGTAAGAATTAGGGGCACAAGTTCAATCTCAGCAGGTAACGAACCGTTATATGTAATAGATGGTGTGCCATTACAATTTGGTAGCGCCAACAATAGCGTTAGAACGGTTACTTCTGGCTCTTCACCATTATCCGAAGAAGCTATCAATCCATTAAGTTTAATAAATCCAGCAGATATTGCTAGTATCGATGTACTAAAAGATGCATCTGCAACAGCCATTTACGGTTCACGTGGGGCGAACGGTGTTATCGTTATTACAACAAAAAACAAAGGACAATATGGCGAATTTTTACAATACGATTCTTATACCGGTTTAGCTTACGTTCCTGAACTGTTGCCATTTTTAAGTGCAGATGAATATAGAGCATACGCTAATAGTAATGACCTCCCGTTTTCAGATGAAGGCACAAACACCAATTGGCAAAAGGAGGTGTTTAGATCTGCTATAACGCAAAATCATAACATATCTTTTGCAGGTGGTTCTAGAACGACAAACTTTACAGCTTCATTAGGCTACAATAATCAAGAAGGTACATTACTTTCTTCGGGACTTAAAAAATATACTGCCCGTATTAATGGAAACCACACTACACTAGATGACAGACTTAACATCGGCGTAAATCTTACCTATGCAAAATTAGACGAAACAAGAGCAGCCGTAAATTCAAATATAGCAGATGAAGGTGGTAACATACTTAAAGATGCACTTCGTTGGGCACCAACACTACCTGTTTACAATGAAGATGGTAGTTTTTATCAAATAGGAGCATTACGTATCAATCCTGTTTCATGGACTCAAGTAAGTGATGAAAGCGATAGTTCTTTGCTCTTAGGTAACATGAATGCGGCATTCACTATTCTTGACGGACTTAAAATTTCAACCAATTTAGGATACTCTAATGAGGATGTAAGTAGGTTTACGAATATTCCATCTACGCATCCCGCAGGTGAAGGTCAGGGAGGCACGGCATCGATAAGTAAGTACACCAATCGAAATATTTTAGCCGAAACCAATCTTACTTTCGACAAACAAATTTCAAAAGATAGTTACTTAAGTCTTTTAGGAGGGTATTCATTTCAACGTTTTGAAACTCAGAACACATTTACATCAGCAAATAACTTTGTATCCGACGCTACTGAATGGAACTTAATACAATCAGGTACAATTCAATCGAATACGTCTTATAAAGATGCTAATCGTCTTTCTTCTTATTACGGTAGACTTAATTACAAATTAAAAGACCGTTACCTTTTAACCTTTACGTTAAGGCGTGATGGGTCTAGTAGATTTGGTGATAATAACAAATGGGGTACGTTCCCCTCAGGGGCTCTTGCTTGGAATGTTACCGATGAAGACTTCATGCAAAACTCTAAGATCAGTAACTTAAAACTTAGGGTAGGTTATGGTATAACTGGTAACCAAGAAATACCGAATAACTTGTATAGAGAACAATTATCAATTGCAGGTTCAGCAATATATGTTTTTGGTGGTCAGGCAATACCAAGTGTATTACCAACAAACTTCCAAAATCAAAATTTAAAATGGGAAGAAACCAGTCAACTAAATTTCGGTGTTGATTATGGCCTATTTGACCAACGACTATATGGTTCTGTTGATTATTATATTAAAAATACAAACGACCTTTTACTTCAATTTTCAACTGCAGCACCTTCGGTAGTAAATACCCAATGGGCGAACGTAGGTGAAGTAGAAAATAAAGGACTTGAAATCAATGTGACAGGAGATATTATTGCAAATGAAAATTTCAACTGGACATCGAATGTAAACTTTTCAACCAATAAGAATGAAGTTTTAAATCTTTCGAACGAAAACTTTCAAAGAGATGAAATAAGAACTGCAAGTGGATCAGGTGTTGTAGGTAATAATGCACTTACACAAATAATTAAGCCTGGTTATGCATTGAATACTTTTTATGGAAGGGAATTTACCGGTTATGATGCAGATGGTCTAGAAACCTATTTAGATGTAGATGGTGAAGATGGAGCTGACGAAGTCGTAATTGGAGATGCAAACCCTGATTGGACTTATGGATTCAACAATACGTTCAAGTATAAAAACATTGACCTTTCTATCAATTTCAGAGGTGTAGTTGGTAATGATATCTATAACAATACTGCTGCAGAATTCTCATATGTTAGCCAAACACCAGGTGTAAATGTAATACGTTCTGCATTGGACACAGGTTCTAGCAGGGCACAGACAGCTCAATATTCATCGCAATGGATAGAAGATGGTAGTTATTTACGCTTAGATAATTTAACGGTAGGTTACAATTTCAATACAGATAAAGTTGGCTTCATTAAAAAAGCAAAAATCTATTTATCTGGACGTAATTTATTTGTCATTACCGGCTATACAGGTTTTGACCCAGAGGTAAGAACAAGATCTATTGGTATAGATTATTTGGTATACCCAAGACCAAGAATATTTCAGATCGGAACTAGTATAACTTTTTAAGGATGGTCTATAAAAACATTAATAAAAAAATAATGAAAAAATCAACAAATTTTTATCGATTCATACAACTGACAGTTATGGGTATGCTCATCATAGGAACATCAGGTTGTAGTCTAGAAGAAGATGTATATTCCATTTATACCCCAGAAACATTTTATTCGAATGAATCTCAAGTTCTTTCATCGCTTTCGGGTGTATATAGAAATTTTGCCGCCACAACAGGTATGGGCGTAGAATATAGATGTCTTGAATTACCTGCTGATCAGGTAGTAGTACATGAAAAAATACAAGGCTGGTGGGGCGGTGCTAATTTCAGCGAATTAATGGAACATAAGTGGCAAGAAGACCATACATATATAGCGGGTACTTGGGATTCCTATTTTAAGACCGTAGGCCAAACAAATGCATTAATTGCATCCCTTGAGGGCTCTTCATTAACTCCTGAAGAAATTGCTGGTCCAATTGCTGAACTTAGAGCTTTAAGAGCCTATGCATATTTCTTCTTGATGGATTTATTTGGTAATGTTCCGGTTTTTACGCTACCAAAAGTAGATGCATTGAATTTACCAGAGCAAAACACAAGAGCAGAAGTTTTTGAATTTGTTACCACAGAGTTTATAGCGGCCGCTGAAGATTTACCCGCTAAAGCAGAAGCAGGTGATGCTTATTTTGGACGATTTACCAAAGAAGCTGCCCAGGCTATGCTGGCGACAATTTATTTAAATGCAGAGGTTTATACAGGTACAGCTGAAAATGACAAGGCTATCGAATATGCAAATCTTGTAATCAACTCAAACGCCTACAGATTGTTACCTGAATACTTTGACAACTTTACATTTGATAATAGCAATAACGATGAATTTATTTTTGGTGCTGTGTACTCACCAGATATTGCTGGTGGAATAGGTCATCCTTTAGTACAAAAAGTATTACCTGGTATTCAAGGTGGATTATTCGGCTTACCATATACACCACAAAATGGGTTTGGAACCAGGCCTTCTGTTCTAGCTCTTTATGAAGATGGAGATATTAGAAAAGACATGTTTATCGGTTATGGTGATTTAGTAGACCCAACCACAGGTGAGGTTGTAATGGTTGAGCGAGTTGTGCCAGATAACAATTCTACATTATATGTTCCAGGTAAGTCTTCTGAGGGCCCTGTTCCTTATAACATTATACCTGCAACCGGAATTCGATTACAGCCTATGAATGCGGGTATTAAATGGGTGAAATGGGGCTTAGACCCAAATACAAATGGCGGTAATGCAGGTAATGACATTGCTTTTATAAGATATGCGGATGTACTATTAATAAAAGCTGAAGCATTGGCTAGAAAAAGTGAATTTTCTGCAGCCTTACCACTAGTTAACGAAATAAGAGAGCGTAGCGATGCTGAGCCTTTAGATGCGGTTACGTTAGATGACATTTTAGATGAAAGAGGAAGAGAATTAGCTTTTGAAATGTCTAGAAGAAGAGATTTAATCAGATTTGGAAAATTTGGTGATGCTTGGGAATTTAAAGAAGTATCAGAACCTTTTAGAACTATTTATCCAATTCCGAAAACTGCATTAGAATCCAATAACAAACTTGGGCAAAACCCAGGGTACTAAAATATAATTACAGCTTTTGTTGTAGTTTGTTCAGAAGACCCTGTTTTACAGTTGCAGGGTCTTTTTTTTAATTCTTAAAGTAGTTATTCATGTTTAAAAATAGTAAGCTAATCACGGCCATTGTAGTTTTTTCAATATGCTCACAGGTATTGAAAGCTCAAGTTGTTGAGGGTAAAGATTATTCAGAACTAGCAAATGTGTATAAAACTTTTGACATTGCAGGTGATGATATATTCGGGCAACGTTTCTTATCTGAAAACTACACCTTTAAAGATGAAATTACAGGAGTTACCGTAAATGCACTTACTACTTCAAGACATGGAAATTCGAAGATGTACCAAACACATCCGCAATGGACCGCGGATGGAAAGTATATTGTTTTCACTTCTAATAGAACTTCAAAAAAAGATAACTACGACAGTCAATATTATGCTATCTCTACCAATGATTTTACCATTACACAGATTACCACGGGTAAAAACGGTAGGGACTTTCATCTAGGATGGCACAAAAATGTTGCCTATCAATTTAAAGGAAACAATCTAATTGAAATAGATATTGAACAACTATTGAAAGATAGTGAAACCGGTAATGTCAAGAGTTCAGAGGATTATGAAACACTTTTGGCGACCGTACCAAAAAATATTAAACCTTCTGGCTTAGGTCTTGACGCCAGTGAAAAAGCAGCTTACTTTTCCTCCAAAATCAATGACTCGTTATACGCCATATATAAAGTAGATTTCATAACTGGAAAAACGGTAAAGTTAAAAGAGGTTCCTTTTTGGGTGGGGCACTTACAAGCCAATCCATTTGTTGAAGGGGAACTTATGTATTGCTGGGAAACCAGAGGTGATTCTCCACAACGAATGTGGTATCTTTCTATAGATAAAAATGGTAAGGTAACTAACAGACCGCTTTATGAAGAACGTGAAAATGACTGGGTCACACACGAGGTTTTTATGGGTCCAGATAAAGTACTTTTTCATTTAATGGGACATTTAGACCGGTTACAAGAAAACCAAACAGGCATCTATTCATTAAACTTAAGAACAAACGAATTGAAATTTCATGGGCAAACCGGTGATGGTGGTTATTGGCATTGTAATGCCACACCAGATGGGAAATGGATTGCTGGTGATACGTTTGATGGTAAATTATATCGAATTAATGCAGATAACCCAAAAGATACGACCTTGTTGACCACGGGTCATCGATTATTAAGTAAAAGTCCATTTTCTAGTGAGGCTCATATGCATCAATCTATAAGTCCTGATGGAAAATGGATTCTTTTCAATTCAAGTCTATTGACCAAAAATGATATTATGATCGTACCTGTACACCCTGAATAAAAAGAACTATTTATGAAAAAAATAATCTACAGTCTAGTCTTGTTTAGTTTTCTATTAGGTACTTCATGTGCGAGTCCTGAAGTAAAAAATCAAGAAATACAACTTACCAACACCTCTAAAATTAAATTGGTAGATAAACCCATCTCTATTAAAAGAACACAGTTAATGGTAATTGATAGTACGGCAATACATCCTATTGTCATATCCGGAACAGACACCATTGCTTCTCAAGTCAATGCTACGGAAGGCGATGCAGTATGGGACGAGTTATTTTTTGTGATGGACTTTGCCCCAGAAGAAACAAAGAACATTACAATTGCATGGTCCGAACAATTACCAAAATACCCCCAACGCACAAGTGCCAGGTTTGGCAAGCGTGCATCAAAAGATGCTCCTGTAAAACCTAAAACTCAAGAAACTATGTTGGCAAACGAACTTCCACTAACTATTGGTTACCAACAATACCAAACAGACGGACCATCATGGGAAAATGACAAAGTAGGTTTTAGACATTATTTTGATGGAAGAAATGCGAAAGACCTTTTTGGTAAAAAGACCACTGCAATTTCCCCGGAAAATGTTGGCATCTCTGCAGACGGTGCAGTTGAAGACAATTATCATACCATGGAAGACTGGGGCAGGGATGTTCTCGCAGTAGGAAACTCATTGGGCATAGGTGGCTTTGGGCTTGCGACCGAGAATAGTTTGATGCGATTAGGGGTAACCGTAAACGACGCTATAAATAACGTAGAAAAAACCACTTTTAAAATACAAAATGAAGGTCCTGTGAATTCCGTATTGCAATACCATTATAATCAATGGAAAATTAACGACCGAGTTTATAATGTTACCGAAACTACAAGCATTTGGCCAGGCATATATGGCTATCAAAACACGGTATCAATAAACGGTCTTACGGATGATGAAAATTTAATTGTTGGGCTGGTAAATATTCATAATGATATGCCTTTGGAGGTTATAAAGAATAATAACAAATATGTCATCCTATTAACTCATGATAAGCAATCATACGACAAAGAGTGGTGGTTAGGCATGGCAATTATACTACCAAAAGAAAAATACTTAGGTTACATAGAAGCTCCGGAAACAGGAAGTTTATCTAACTCTTACTTGGCCAACCTTAACATTAAAAACAATGAACCAATTAGCTATTTTGCTGTTGCAGGATGGGAACTTAGTGATAAAAAATTCATTGACAGAGATGAATTTATAGCATACGTGACCAATGTAACAAATCAGCTTTCTGCTGAGGTGACCATTAAATAATAACTGTATCAACCTATTTTAATAATGAGAAATAATATATTGAAATTTACCGCAGCAACGGTTTCCTGTTTTGCAATATCAAGTATTGCTTTAGCGCAAGAACCCGCAAATGATGTAACTGCTCCTTTGCACCTCTTACAACCAGATTATCCAACACCGTATGGGGTTAAACCAATTGAAGAAATTGTTGAGACATTAGATAAAGTATATAACTATCTAGAAAGTGAGACGGCTTCTAAACTTATAGATTCCAAAACAAATAAAGAAATAACCAACCTCAAAAAACTAAACGAGAATACTATTTTTGAACCGGGTGCATTTAGATTAACAAGTTATGAATGGGGCGTAACCTATGCTGGCATGACGCAAATTACGGAAGCAACGGGAGACCCTAAATATGCCGACTACACCAATAAAAGACTGAAATTAATAGCTGACATAGCCCCATTTTACTTGGAAAAATATAAGAAGGATAAAGACTATCCTTCTCCAATAGTACAATCGTTACAACCCCATGCTTTAGATGATGCGGGTGCCATTTGTGCCGCAATGATAAAAGCAAAGAGAGCCGGTTTAGATGCAGATTTACAACCATTAATAGATAATTTCATTGACTACATCAGTAATAAACAATTCCGTTTTTCTGATGGAACATTAGCACGAAACAGACCACAACCCAATACTTTATGGTTAGATGATATGTTCATGAGCGTACCTGCATTGGCACAGATGGGGAAATTGACAGGTGATAATAAATATTATGATGATGCCGTAAAGCAGATTCGTCAATTTTCTGAAAGAATGTTCAATAAAGAAAAAGGCTTATACATGCATGGCTGGGTACAGGCAATGGAAGTTCATCCTGAATATAGATGGGCACGAGCCAATGGTTGGGCCGTAATGACACTGGTAGAATTATTAGATGTGTTACCTAAAGAACATGAAGGCTATCAAGATGTCTTGCAGCAATTACAGGCGCATATTAAAGGTTTGGTTCAATACCAAGATGGCACCGGTTTCTGGCATCAACTAATTGACCGAAACGACACCTATTTAGAAACTTCGGCAACAGCGATTTATACCTATTCAATTGCCAAGGCAATCAATAACGGCTATATAGATAAACTTGCCTATTCACCAGTTGTTTTATTGGGGTGGAATGCTGTAGCTACCAAGGTAAATGATAAAGGACAAGTAGAAGGTACTTGTGTAGGAACCGGTATGGGCTTTGACCCTGCCTTCTATTATTATAGACCAATTAATGTTTTCGCCGCTCATGGTTACGGACCGGTATTACTTGCGGGTTCAGAAGTTATCAAGCTTATAAAAGCAAATACATTTGAAATTAACGATAGTTCCTTACAGCTAAAAGTAGAATAATTTATGTGTCGATATATCCTGTTGCTAACCTTAACTCTATTTCTAAGTTGCAATGACGAAAAAAGGGAAGTAGTTAAAGCTACTACTCCCAATATTTTGGTCATTATAGCAGATGACGCAGGTTGGAATGATGTTGGATATAATGGCTCAGATATATTTACGACAAATATCGATGTACTTGCAAAAGAAGGAATTCAGTTAAATCGTTTTTACGTGAATCCTACCTGTTCGCCATCTAGAGCAAGTTTTTTAACGGGTCGCCCAGCCAGTCGAATAGGTATTGTAGCGCCCATCAGCAATAGAAGCGAAATAAGCCTACCGGACAGCATTGTTACCCTACCCCAACAATTAAAAAAGTATAAGTACCAAACCGCATTATTCGGAAAATGGCATTTAGGATTAAAACCCTCTAGTGGACCAAAAAAATATGGTTTTGATTATTCCTACGGATTTCTACATGGGCAAATAGACCAGTATTCCCATGAATATAAAAACGGAGATCCAAGTTGGCATAAAAACGGAACTTTTATTTCTGAAGATGGCCATGCTACAGACTTAATTGGGGCAGAAGCCATCAATTGGCTTACAAAGCACAGAGATACGACCAAAAGTTTTTATGTACAATTGGCATATAGTGCTCCACATTTTCCGCTACAAGAAACCGAAGCATGGAAAAAACCTTATGTTAATAGAATTAAAAACGCGTCAAGAAGAGATTTTGCCGCAGCCATGTCTCATATGGACAATAATATTGGCAAAGTCCTGAACAAACTTGATGATTTAGGACTAACGGAAAATACCATTATTCTATTTATGAGTGATAATGGGGCAATGGAAAATTGGTTTCCAAGCAATCAATATGAGGGTAGACATTCAGCAAATGACGTATTAGGCAGCAATACACCCTTGAAAGATTGGAAGACTTCCAATTATGAAGGAGCTATTAGGGTACCCGCAATAATGTATTGGAAAGGCAAGCTAAAACCCGGCATATCCAATAACTATTTTTCTGCCATAGATATGATGCCAACTTTGCTAGACTTGGCAGGTATTGATGAAATACCGGCTTTAGTGGAAGGAAGAAATATTTGGCCCACACTTGCAGGCAAAGACACTTTAAACTCATCTATTTATGTACGTGGTCATCTACAGGAAAGTATTATAGAAAAACCTTGGAAGCTGATCAGAACAAGACATTTAACTTCCGATACCGAATACGAGCTATACAATATTGAGTTGGATCCAGAAGAAACCAATAATGTAGTAAAGGAACAGGAAGCCCTATTTTCCAGTTTAAAAGTAAGCCTACAGGACCAGTTTCAATTAGACGTCCAAAATGTTAACCTAGATATTCAATAATGCCATGAAAAGAAATGCATTCACCATGAAACTCATTAAAGGCAATGAGCAAGAATATAAAAAAAGACATGATGAAATTTGGCCTGAGCTTTCAAAACTTCTTTCAGAAACGGGAATTTCGGAGTACGCAATTTTTTTAGAAGAGACAACCTCCACCCTATTCGCATTTCAAAAGCTAAGTGACAATTTTGACGAAGCTTTGCTACCCAAGCATCCGATAGTCAAAAAATGGTGGGCGTACATGGCGGATATTATGGAGACCAATGCCGATAACTCTCCATTATCAAAAAATTTAACCGAAGTTTTTTATATGGATTAAGACCAGTCAATTAATTACCGATAGCCAAAACAAAGTCATGAAAATACATTCAATTCTACTATATATAACTCTATTGGGGCTCACATTCTCTTGCAAAGAAAAGAATGCTGAAGTAAAGGATAGCCAAAATTCCCAAAATACAGCGCCATCATGGGTCTCTAAAGTTGGTGCTTCACCCTTAACATTTAATTCAAAAGCATATTCCGTAAACACATATGGTGCGGTAAATGATGGCAGTGAGATGACCACCGAAGCCATTCAAAAAGCAATTGATGAATGTGCAAAAAATGGTGGCGGAACAGTATTTTTTGAACCTGGCATTTATTTAAGCGGGTCTATTTTTATTAAGGAAGGGGTTCATTTTAGAATAGATAAAGGAGTAGAAATTAGAGGCAGTCAAAACATTGCCGATTACAAGGAAATAGATACCCGTATAGCGGGCGTAGAAATGAAATGGCCAGCAGCATTAATAAATGTTCGTAATGAAAACAATATATTGATAGATGGTGATGGCTTGGTAAATGGCGAAGGTAAAGTCTTCTGGGACTATTATTGGGACCTTCGTAAAAACGACTATGAGCCTAGAGGTTTGCGCTGGATCGTAGATTATGATGCCAAAAGGCCACGAACTTTTTTAATATCCAATGCTAAAAACGTATTCCTAAAAGACCTCAACATTCAAAAAGCAGGTTTTTGGACCGTTCAGGTATTGTATTCGGAACATATTACCGTAGATGGCCTAACCATACGAAACAATATTGGTGGCCATGGGCCAAGTACAGATGGTATTGACATAGATTCCTCTAGATATATCTTGGTGCAGAATTGTGATATTGATTGTAACGATGATAATTTTTGCCTAAAAGCAGGTCGTGATTGGGACGGTTTAAGGGTAAACAGACCTACAGAATATGTAGTGATTCGTGATTGTATTGCCAGGGCAGGTTCAGGATTGGTGACCCTGGGCAGTGAAACATCGGGGAGTATTCGACATGTTTATGCATCGAACATAAAGGGTTTGGGAACCAAAAACGGACTCAATATAAAATCGGCCACTACCCGTGGTGGAACGGTAGAGGATATTTATCTTGAAAATATACAGATGGATAGTGTACGTACATTTATGGAAGTTTCCATGAATTGGAATCCAACCTACAGTTATTCTAAATTACCGGAAGAATTTGACCCCGAAGAAATTCCCGTTCATTGGAAAAAGATGCTCAATAAAGTTGAACCGGAATCAAAAGGCATTCCACACTTTAAAAATATTACCCTAAGAAACATTCAAGTTAAAGGAGCTAAAAAAGCAATTAACGTAAAAGGGTTGGCAAATTCAACGGTTGAACAAATAACATTGGACAATGTGCATATAGAGGCAGAAACGGCTGGGGATATCCAATATAGTAAAAACTGGAGCTTGACCAATGTAAGTCTAGATACCGAGGACGGCTTGCCGTTAACCATAGAGAATTCACCTGGAGTTATTTTCCCAACATCTACGTATTCTTCCAATAAACAAACGCATTAAAAACTGTAGAAAATGAAAAATTCCCTTTTTATAGCATTTCTGATTTTTACATTACAATGGCCCCAAAAGAGTTTATGTCAAGATAAAATAGACCGCCATGCATTGGTCACAAGACATAAGGTGAACATACAAACCATAGATACCTTAGGTTCGTTAAACGTAGGTAACGGAAAGTTTTCTTTTACCGTAGACGCTACCGGACTTCAAAGTTTTCCTGAACATTATCAAAATGGAGTACCCCTAGGAACCCAATCGGAATGGGGCTGGCATACCTCGCCCAATGAAGGTGGTTTTAAATTTGAAGAAGCATTAAAGGCCTATGATTTTAATGGTAACCCAAAGGCCCTATATGCCATTCAAGACCGTGAAAATGAACGAAACAATGCCGCATCGGATTATTTCAGGTCCAATCCTCATCGCCTACAATTAGGGAATGTAGGATTGATCATTATAAAGAAAGATGGTTCAGAGGCGCTCCCTGCCGACTTAAAAAATATTGACCAAACGCTCAATCTTTGGACCGGCCAAATAGAAAGTAAATTTGAGGTTGAAGGTTCACCCATAAAAGTGCTTACCTATGCAGATGCTGAAACGGATGCTATTTCGGTAAAAATTGAATCTCCCCTCATAGCACAACAAAGAATTCGGTTAAAATTTAGATTCCCCTACCCTACAGGTGAGTTTTCAGATAAGGGCACTAATTATACAACGCACAAAAAACATACTACCACAGTTGAAAATAAACCGGGCAACGAATTTCTTTTTTCCCGTTCGTTGGATAGTGACCGGTATTTCGTTTCGGCAAAACTATCCAACAAAAGCAGTATTGCTAAAATAGAGGACCACTATTATAGTATCACACCGTCAACCTCAACATCATTTGAAGCTACCGTAACATTCAGTGAAAATGAGCCAAAACAGCCTTTTCAAAATTTCACTACGGTAAGAGCTAACAGCGGCAACATGTGGAAAGATTTTTGGTTATCCGGTGGTGCGGTAGATTTTTCCGAATGTACCGATGAGCGAGCATTTGAACTTGAGCGCAGGGTGGTACTTTCGCAATACTTAACGCGGTCGCAATGTGCCGGTAACTATCCCGTTCAGGAAACCGGACTAACCTATAATAGCTGGTTTGGAAAACCTCATATGGAAATGTATTGGTGGCATACCGCCCATTATCCGCTTTGGGGGCGTACCGGTTATTTGGAAAAAAGTATCGGCTGGTATTTTACAGCTTTTGAAGGTGCAAAAAAATTAGCACAACGCCAAGGGTATGAAGGAGTACGATGGCAAAAAATGACCGATAATGAAGGTGGCGAAACATCGTCAAATGTTGGCTCTTTCCTTATATGGCAGCAGCCACATGTCATTTACCTTGCCGAACTCATCTATAGGGACAATCCTACGGAAGAAAATTTAAAAAAATATCAAAAGCTCATTTTTGAGACCGCAGATTTCATGGCATCCTATGCTAATTATGATGCTGAGAACGATAGATACATCTTGGGTAAAGGAGTCATACCCGCACAAGAATGTTTTGACAAATTGGAAACTTACAATCCGCCATTAGAACTTTCATATTGGAAATGGGCCTTGGAACGGGCACAGGAATGGAAAAAAAGATTGGGAATGGATACAAATCCAAAATGGCAAAAAGTCATCGATAAAATATCTCCAATGGCACAAAAAGATGGTGTTTATTTAGCAGCGGAGAGTGTACCTAATTCATACTCCCCAACAAGCAAACATACCATTGATCACCCGGCCGTTTTAGGGGCCATGAGTTTTCTTCCACAGAACGATTATGTGGATATCCCCACAATGAACCGTACTTTTGATATCGTGGACAAGGTTTGGAATTGGGACCATACCTGGGGGTGGGATTTTCCACTTGAAGCCATGACCGCCACCAGATTAAACAGGCCAGAAGATGCAATAAAAGCACTTTTAAGAGACGAGATTACAAATACCTATTTGCCTAGTGGTCATAATTACCAAACTCCTAGATTAACACTTTACTTACCCGGAAATGGAGGTTATCTTGCAGCTGTGGCCATGATGTGTGCCGGTTTTGACGGAAACACAATTAACAACCCTGGTTTTCCAAAAGATGGCACTTGGAACGTGAAATGGGAAGGATTAACAAAAATGCCTTAATAATCATATGATACAGCGTTTACTCATACTAATACTATCGATTCAATTTGTATCCTGTACAAAACAAACAGTTACAAATGGTTTTTTAATTGCCGATGAAACCCAAGCAACATCCATTTATGTGGACCCTAATTGCGACCCGTTAATATTCTGGGCTGCGGAAGAACTTTCAAAAGACATAGAACGCATTACTGGTGCTAAGCCCAATGTTATTAAAACGAATGCCCAAAAGGAAACCGGTATTTATATAGGTGAAGCCAAAGACGAGCTGCTAACAACACTTACTCCAACAAATGATTCGCTCTCTGGGAAATGGGAGGCTTTTAGTATTCAGAATACCCAACAAAATATCGTCATCACGGGTAGTGATGTTCGCGGAACCGTTTATGGCGTTTTTGAATTGGCAGAACAACTTGGCGTTTCACCTTGGCAATGGTGGGCAGATGTTGTTCCACTAAAAAAAGAAAAATTACAGCTAGAATTAGCTGAAAAAAGTATTGTTCAATCACCTTCAGTGCAGTATCGCGGTATATTTTTAAACGATGAAGATTGGGGGTTACAACCTTGGGCGGCCAAAACCTTTGATACCGAGACCGGTGATATTGGTCCAAAAACCTATGAAAAGATTTTTCAACTGCTATTGCGCCTAAAAGCAAATACCATTTGGCCTGCCATGCACCCTTGCACACAAGGATTTTTTACGGTCGAAGGTAATGCGGGCATGGCCGAAAAATACCATATGGTCATTGGCACCTCTCATGCAGAACCTATGATGCGTAATAATGTGGCAGAATGGAACCATAATTTCGGCAAGTACGATTACAGTACCAACAAAAAACGTATAAACGAATACTGGCAATCTCGAATTACTGAAATCAAAGAGAAAAACGTCAATACCATTATGACCTTGGGTATGCGCGGTATTCATGACAGCGGTATGGAAGGCGTTTCAAGTCTGGCCGAGGGAATGGCTTTTGTGGATACCATTATGACTACGCAGCGCACCATGCTATCCACTACTTTGGAGAAACCAATAACCCAGATTCCTCAAGTTTTCATCCCCTATAAGGAAGTCCTGTACATCTATGACGAGGGGCTAAAAGTACCTGAGGATGTTACCTTAATGTGGACCGATGATAATTATGGATATATACGCAGATTGAGCAATGAAGAAGAGCAAAAACGAATTGGCGGAAGCGGTGTATACTACCATTTAAGCTATTGGGGCAGACCCCACGATTATCTTTGGCTAAGTACAACCCAACCCGGACTTATTTGGCATGAAATGAGTAGGGCCTATGCTAACGGAGCAAGAAAAATATGGATTGCCAACGTTGGGGATATCAAACCTGGAGAATACGGAATGGAATTTTTTCTGGACTTGGCTTGGGATATCAATTCAATTGAGGAGTCTACAATTCATGAACATTTAAGACAATGGTCCGCTCGTGAATTTGGCGCTGAGATTGCAGATGAGATTGCCATGGTCATGAACGAATATTACCGATTGGCATTTTTGCGCAAACCAGAATATATGGGTTGGAGCCAAACCGAACCTACCACCCCTACCAGAATAACCGACTTTTCTAACCAACATGCAAAAGATAGAATAGCGGCATATGATATGCTCTACAAAAAAACCGATAGTCTACAATCTCTTTTGCCACAAGAGAAATTGGCGGCATGGTTTCAATTGGTAGCATATCCGGTAAAAGGAGCGGCATTAATGAACCGTAAGTTTCTTTATCAACAATTGGCATTGACCGAGAAGGATGAGGCCGACAAGGCATCTTATATCAAAAAAAGTGAAGAGGCATTTAACACCATAAAAGAACTTACCGCTTATTATAACAAAGAGCTAAAAGGTGGAAAATGGAACCATATGATGTCCATGACACCAAGGAACTTACCGGTGTTTGATGCACCAGCATCCCATAAGCCTAACATAGATACAGGAAGGAACTTTAATGTCACTTTTAAAGGCAAAACTAAAAAAGCATCAGGGTTCAAGACTTCTAAAGGCAACTGGAAAACAATAGAGGGATTAGGGTACAGTAACCAAGCAATAACCCTATTTCCTTTGTCCAACACCCGCTTTAAAAATGACCAACCATGGCTTGCGTATGAATTTGATGTGGAACAACCAGGTGCGTATTTATTTGAACTTAGATTCCTCCCAACCCATTCCAATACGTTTGACCATGAAATACGTATAGAGATAGATGGTGAACAGCTAGCACCCATAACATTGAACACAAAAGGCAGAAGCGATCAATGGAAAGAAAATGTATTGCGGAACAGTACGGCGGTAAAAGTTCCCGTACAAGTAGGGAAGACAGGTAATATAGTTCTTAAGGTTTACGTAAATCAAACAGGCATAGTATTGGATCAGGTAGCGCTATATCCTGCAGATAGTCCTCATTTTTATGAGTTACCTATTATGGATTAAAGAATCAATCCTTAATAGGTAAAATAAATTCCCTTAATCCACAAGTGGAACAGTTTCGTAAGCTTTGGGCAATGATTCTTGCATTGAATGCCGCCCCCCTAGCCCCGGTATGCGTGTGGTCTTTTGGAAAAAATGCATTAACTTTTTCTTTACCCAATTCACCATATTTAACGGCTAAACTATCACTAATATCCAAGAACATGGCGTTTTCCACCTTGGCAGCTTCCCGTGCCCATTTTATATATGAATCCGTCCTTTGCTCAACAATACCACTCGGCCATTCATTACGCACCGTTAAACTTAGTACAATAGGCACTGCCCCTTTCGCTTTGGTATCCCGTATATATTTTTTCATATACCAGCCAAAAGCATGAACGGTTTCTAACATACTATCAGGCCGAACTACTTCTTGTAATTCATCTCCAATTCCCTTTAAGGAACCTCTGTATTTTGCCTTTGCAATGTTTCCGGCATCATTATGTCCAAATTGAAGCAGTACAAAATCCTTTGGTTGTATTTGTTTTAATACACTGTCCCATAATCCTTCATACATAAATGTTCTTGAGCTTCTACCTCCCCTTGCTTTATTGATTATCTGTATTCGTGTCGTATCAAAATGAATAGGAAAAGGAACACCCCAGCCCACGGCATTTTCATCACCATTATCTGCCATAGTAGAATCGCCCACCAAAAATAACTTCCGTTTTTTAGGCAGCTTGACCAAAGGGTTTCCTAATATAAAATCAGCTAAAGAATTGGATGTCTTTTTTAATGCTTCAATAATGACTTCTGCTGCCATGACCGCTCCTTTTGCACTGGTATGGGTATAGTCGTGTTCGTAGAAATAGGCTCCCGTGATATCTGTTTCACCTTTGGATTCCATTTTCTGAGCCATCTTCGTATTCAAATCTATGAAGGTCACTTGTTCTTCATGTGCTATCTGTTTAGCCCACAGACCATAAGAGGTATTATTTAAAGGCACTTTGCCTTCGCTCCATTTATTTCTTGGAATAGGCGACAATACAATAGGGATGGCACCTTTCTCTTTCGCTTCTGTTACCACTTTTCGTATATACCATCCGTAGGAATGTACAATTTCATGTTTGCCGGTGAGTATATTATCAATCTCTTCAGATTCATTACCGATCCCTTTAATAGTACCACGCGCCCTATAATCATCATTTATTGGCCCATCATCATTATGTCCAAATTGAATCAATACATAATCTCCTTTGTTCAGTTTACGGTGTACCGAATCCCAAAGCCCTAGATCTTGAAACGTTCTACTGCTAGTGCCCCCCAATGCATGGTTTTCGACATTCACCTTTGTACTATCTAAAAACTGGCCAATATAATCTCCCCACCCCCATAGTCCGCCAGCACCATCCCCTTGTCCGTTTTTAACCGTAGAATCGCCTACCATATAAACGGTAGGTTTCTCATTACTTGAAGAGGTACAATGCACAAATAGTACACTAGAAAATACAACTAATAGGACTGATTTAATCGTATGCATAATTAATTGCTTTGAGGTCTAAAATCGAACCATAGGTTCATGGGAATGCCTTCATCGCCACTTTTAATGCGGATACTGGCCGGTTGACTATGCGGCCCATGATGTTCTAAAGGTTTAAAAGAACGCATGGCCGGTATTTCATATAAAAAGGATATATCGCCAGATGGAAATTCCGGTTGCGGATGACTGCCCGGAAACCCATTTTTAGGTTCATCTGGTGTGAATAAACGGAGAAAAACCTTTTCAGATTCACTGAACACCTTAAAACCATGGTTATTAGCCTTTAAAGCAGCGGCATACATATTGGCATGATAGCCTTTAAATTCCGGATAAATCAAATTTTCAAAACTTTCGCCCGTAATGGTATTGTTATATTCCTTTTCCCAAAGTCCGTAAGTGGTTCCCTTTATCCTATTTTTCCATACACGGTAAGGTCCTCTTCCCAACCATTTAATGCCCTCAACGCCATCTTCTGGAAAATTGAACGAAATACCAAATGCGCTAATATTATCGTCTACAAAGGCACCATCAAAACCACTGTTTCTTCCTGCGTTTTTGAGCGCTATCATTTCCATATGCAAGCGACCATCTGGGTACATGGTCCATTTTATGGAGTGGATGCCTCCGGTATAATTCACTAAACAAACGGTATTTTGCCCATCTGTATACGTATCCACACTTTTTACACCTGCTTTCATCCCTATAGGTTCTGGACCGTTATTAAAAGGTATTTTTTCTATCTTATTCGATACACTTTTAATTTTTCCGCTTTCTGTATCCAATTTCATGGTTACGCCGCCACCTGTTAATATTATTTCATTTCCAGATTTCATGACCTTGGCCACAGTTTTTTCATTTGTAGCGGACAAGAATTTTTGGGCATAGTAAGGAGCATCATGAATGGGCCATGACCATGTATAAATTTCTCTATTATGCTGGTCGTTCGCCGTAATCTCAAGCCAATCACCTTCAAAAAAACTATTAGAAATAGGCATCATTAACTTACCGGTTTCTTTAGGCTCTAAATTTGGAGCCTTAAGTGTACCGCTCTCAATAATTTTAGGGGAACTTTTTGAGTAAAAAGCATTTTTCGCTGCTTGTACAACGCGGTATTTTAATGAAGTTGAGTTTAAATTTGAATATATATAATCGTTGGTGACATAGAAAGTACCGTTGAACTTTTTGGTGATTTTCGCAGGAGCAAATTGAATGGGAGCCCAAACTTCTTTAACCGTAAAAAAACTACCTTCCTTTTCACGATGCGGACCTAAAATTCCGTCAGGTGCCAATGAACCTTTTGAGTCATACACTTGCTCTTGTCCTTTCCAATCGCTTCTCAACACAGCGGCATCGCTAAAAGCCCACATGAATCCGCCAGCAAAAAGTGGACTCTCCTTAAAATGGTCCCAAAAATCTTCTAGTCCCGCACCATGTCCGTTATCATACGTACCGTGCATGAACTCGGTGGGAAAAAATACATTCTCCCCATTTACAAATCGATGTACCCCGGTTTGGTAAGCGGGATAATGGTGCGTATCCCAACCATCAAAATCTGACCACGGGTGTATTACAATCCTATCTTGGGGGTCTAATTCTTTGAATAATGGGTCTAATTCATAATTCCACCCGCCTTCATTGCCATGGTCCCAAATAAGCACCGATGGATGATTAACGTCTCTCCGAACCATTTCGGTAACCAATTTTGTGCCTACTTCTGTATCATAACCGTTTTGCCATCCTGCCAATTCATCTAACACAAAAAGCCCTAAAGAATCACAGGCTTCTAAAAAATGGGTGTCTGGCGGATAGTGATTACGCACCGCATTCATATTCATATCTTTCAACAGGTTAGCGTCCATTATGCTAATACGTTTACTGGTACTTCTACCCGATTCTGGCCAAATGGTATGCCTGTTGATACCCTTCATAATAATTTTCTTTCCATTTACATAAATGCCGTCTTTTTTAATGAATTCCAGGGTTCTAAATCCAATTCTTTTGGAAACATTATGTACGGTCTTTCCATTTTGTTGTAAACTGAAATGAAGGTCGTATAAATTAGGGGTTTCAGGAGACCATGGGGCAATATCGCTGAATTTGGTTTTGAGATTAAAAGATGATTTTTTTGGAGTGAGGACAAACATTTCGCTCCCAATTTTTTCAGTACTGTTCACTTTGGTTAAAAAGACCTCCAAACTACCCATTTGCGAAAAATTCTCTACAGCCAATTCTGAAGTAACAGTACCATCCATTTTTGCATCAATGGCTACATAGGCAATATGCGTTTTTGGCGTCACCGATAACCACACAGGGCGATAAATTCCTCCGAACAACCACCAATCTGCCTTTCGTTCGGCAGCATTTACTGAAGCATTTGCAGAATGTTTGGACACATGCACCTCTATCAGATTATCATCCCCATAATTTAATAAAGAGGTGATATCATACGAAAACTCATAGAAGCCACCTTGGTGTATTTCCCCTGCGCTTTTACCATTGATTTTTACTTCGGTATCGGTCATGGCTCCACCAAAAACTATCGCTACCTTTTTTCCTTTCATGGAAGCTGGCACCATAAATGAATGTTTGTAGAAACCTTCTTCCTTACTGGGTTCGTCCTGGTCCAATTCTTTATACCATCTACCGTAGGTGTATTCTCCAAAACCCTCAAACTCCCAATGCGAAGGCACATTTATGGTAGACCACTCATAACTGTTCCTACCGCCGTTTACCATAAAGTCCCACTGTACAGGATGTTCAAAATCAACACCAGAAAGATATATTTTTTCGGTTTCTTGAGCGTTCAATAGTATTAAGCTCAAAAGAGCACTTAGGAATAGGAAAAAATTGTTCTTCATTATTGACTTCTATTTAATTTCCGTCTGGTTTTGTAGGTTCAAATCGATTGCTAAGTGGCAAGGTCCATTGAGAAATATCATTTGGAAATGCAGGATTATAAGCAGGGATTGTGTGCTTTAAAAATACTTCTAATGAAAGGCCTTGTCTTTTAATTTCTTGAATGACGCACAACGCAATTTCATTAGCGCCAAATGCATTGAAATGGGTATTGTCTTCCAAGGCTGTGCTCTGGCCGGGAAATGTATTTACCGGATATTGTACAAACGCTTTTCTAGAATAATCATCACCCCAACTTTCATAAAGCGTAGTGGTAATTTTTGTGAGGTCTATTAAAGGAACCTTCATCTTTTTAGCAACTGAACGTACTGCATCTGGGTATTCGCCGTGTGTTGATTTCAGCTTTCCGTTCTTATCAAAAAACCGACGTTGAACAGGGGTCAATAGAACGGGAATTGCTCCTTTTGCCCGCGCTGTATTAACGAATTCCACTAACAATTTTGTGTAGTTGAGCCATGGCCCTTCATTTTCCCCTTTCTGCTTCTGGTCATTATGTCCAAATTCTATCAAAAGATAATCGCCTTTCTTCAACAAGGAGCCTATTTTTTCCAATCGACGACTACCCTTAAAAGAACTTAATGAAGCCCCGGAATATGCATAGTTAGAAACCACAACGCGATCTGTTAAATAGCGGGTAATAAATTGCCCCCAAGAGGCCCAAGGTTCTAAATCTTGGTCGGTTACGGTAGAGTCACCGGCTAAAAAAATGGATGTAATTTCTGTTATTGGGATTATGTTTATACTATGTACCACAGCATTCCCTAAAAACTCTAGCGTTAACTTATTATCCCAATTTAAATAGGTGAATTCACGTTCTTTTAAAGTAATCTTTTGGTCGTCTTTTAGCTGCGGTGTTCTTACATTAATTACAAAATTCTTAGTGATTCTTGTATATTCGGCATTTAAAACTGTGTCTAGCAATAACCTTCTAGACTCTGCTTTTAGAATGATAGTCGATTCTATTTCTGTACCTTCAAAATCAATTTCGACCTTGTAATTTCCTTCAGGCATTCGTGTTGAAAAATAAACTGGGTCATCGGCAATACTGAAACCTTTTTTATGAATTTGAACATTTTTATCCGTTCCAAAATCAAATCCAAAACCGATTTCTTCTGAATAAAGTTGGTTCGTTTTTACAACGGTATGTTCCGCATGTCTAATAGCCGCACCAAAAACAAAATTCGTAGGACTCTCTATAAGTTGTCCGTTTGTAACAAACGAAACTATTACGGTCACAAGAGCTGCTATATATAATTTCGAAGGTATATGTGACTTAATCAATAGTCTATTTTTTCTAAAAATAGTAGTGATTTACAGATATGCCATCCTGTACTATGAGGTTTTGTAGATTTTATTTAATCAATAATTAAACTGAATTACGTTCAATATATTTAAAGACATTCTTAACCTTCTCTTTTTTATCCCTCAGTACCATGTAGGCCGCTGTTTCACCCATGGTCTTAAAATCTGTGCTAATTACCGTAATACCTAATAAACTTTTCAAAGGCGTATCGTTATAGGAAATTATGCCAATATCTTGCCCCAAGGTCAATTTTTTAGCATTTACTTGTTGCACGAGTTTCACCAAATCTGTTTCTTCAATCGTAATATATACATCTCTACTGTTCAGTTCCATGTCCTCATAGATTTCGTCTAAAATTTCATGATCAAAATCATATTCACCACAAAACTGTACAAAGCCTCTAAGTATTCTTCTAGGGTAAGGGAAAACAGATTTCTGTGGATATACCAAAATAAGTTTGTCATATTTTCTTAGTTTCTCAATCCCTTCCTTTAATGCGTTATAAATATCATTTTGAAAATCTTGATAAATAGCACCGTAATTGCCTTTTATCTCAGGCTTATCATTATCGAGAATTATTAATTTATCTTTCGGTATACGCTCAATTTCTTTTAAAATATTATCGGTAAAGCTTACATGTTCTAAATTCTCGCTCTTAAAATGGGTCATGATAACGTAATAGTCAAAAGACCCTAAATTCTTTTGCAACTCTCGTATAAAAAGCATTTCGTTACAATGATAAATCGATAAGGTTACATGACCATCTACACCTATACCATCTACAAACGAATTATATATTCGCATTTTATATGAACTAGGTTTATTGATAAGAAAGAAGATATTTATTTTAGATATTAAATCTGTTTTAGCAGTGTAGAACCCTTTTCCTTTTACCGATATAATAACTTTTCTATTCTTTAATTCTCGATAGGCTTTTTCTACGGTATCTCTAGACAAGTCACAATACTCGCTCAACTCGTTGATAGAAGGTATTTTATGTCCGATTTTTAATTTCCCTTTTGAAATATCGGAAATAATAGATTCTACAATTTGCTTGTATTTGGGTACTCTAGACGATTCGTTTATTTCAATATTTAAGTTTGCAGCCATTCTAATTATTAAGGAAAAATTTTGGAGGTATAAAGAATAAGATAATTTACGCAAAAACCAAATAAGGAATTAATAACGTTATATTAAATAAAGTATAAAAATAGTAATCGAATACTATAAACTACCATAACACTACAGGATAGCTGAAACTTCCCATTCTCCTATCTTTGAAATTATCATAATAACACTAAGCAATCCAAAATGCAAAAAAACTTCAAACACGTCGATTACCTATGGGATGAACAAAAAGCTGTTCAACTGGGTGATGATCAAGTTGCCTTGTTTTTATATCGCTCAAATATTTTAGGAGCAGATTTAAGAATTACCAATTATGGAGGCGGAAATACCAGTTGTAAAACCATAGAAAAAGACCCCTTAACAAATGAAGAGGTTGAAGTTATGTGGATAAAAGGTTCTGGTGGAGATATTGGAACATTAAACAAAGCAGGTATTGCAGGTTTATATACCGAGCGTTTACGCGACTTAAAAAATGTATACGGCGGTTTAGAAGACGAAGATCGTATGGTAGGCTTGTTCAACCATTGCATTTATGACCTAAATAGCAAAGCACCTTCAATTGACACACCCTTACACGGCTTACTACCTTTTAAGCATATAGACCATTTACACCCAGATGCTTTGATTGCGGTAGCCGCGGCCAAGGATAGTGAAAAGGTGACCAAAGAAATTTGGGGAGACACCATGGGCTGGGTACCATGGCAACGACCTGGTTTTGACCTGGGGCTTCAATTGGAAAAATGTTTAAACGATAATCCGGGTATTAGAGGTATTGTTTTAGGGAGCCACGGACTTTTTACATGGGGCGACACCTCTTATGAGTCCTACATAAACAGTTTAGAGGTCATTGAAATGGCTTCAGAATATATTGAGAAAAAAATAAAGGAAAAAGGAAGTGTTTTCGGTGGTCAAAAATTACAAAGCCTACCCAAAGAAGAACGATTGGAAAAAGCATCACAACTTATGCCAATGCTTAGAGGTTTATGTTCTTCCGAGGCTAGAATGATCGGTCATTTTAATAACAATGACATTGTCCTTGAATTCATTAACAGCAATGATTTGGAACGTTTGGCACCAATGGGCACCTCTTGTCCCGACCATTTCTTACGTACCAAGATTCAACCATTGGTATTGGATTTAAAAACAGATGAAGATTTAAGCGATACGGATGCTATTCTAAAAAAACTGCAACCATCGTTCGAAAAATATAGACAAGAATACAAAGATTATTACGACACGTGTAAAAAGAATAATAGTCCAGCCATACGTGATGCCAATCCGGTAATCATTATTTATCCTGGTGTGGGTATGTTCAGTTTTGCAAAAAATAAGCAAACTACACGTGTAGCCAATGAATTCTATGTAAATGCGATTAATGTTATGCGTGGTGCAGAAGCTATATCGGCATATACATCATTACCACGACAAGAAGCTTTTGATATTGAATATTGGTTACTTGAAGAAGCTAAATTGCAGCGCATGCCCAAAGAAAAACCATTATCTAGACGCGTAGCCTTTATTACAGGCGCAGGTGGTGGCATAGGCAAGGCCATTGCAGATAAATTAGCAGAAGAAGGCGCCAATGTAGTATTAAGTGATATCGAGGAAGATAGATTACAGGAAGCCGTGGACACTTATGCACGTGATGTAGCAAGTTATGCCGTATGTGATGTCACAAAAAGTGAATCGATAACAGAAGCTTATAAAAAAGCATGTTTAGAATTCGGTGGTATTGATATTATAGTACATAGTGCCGGTTTGGCAATTTCAAAACCATTGACCGAAACTACTGATGCCGATTGGGATATTTTACAAAATGTATTGGTTAAAGGACAATTTGAATTAGCTAAACAAGGAGTCTCAATTTTACGCAAACAAAGTTTAGGCGGTGATATTATAAATATCGCCAGTAAGAACGGCTTGGTTTCTGGTCCTAATAATGTTGGTTATGGTACTGCAAAAGCAGCCCAACAACATATGTCACGCTTATTAGCTGCAGAATTGGCTTCAGATAAGATTCGCGTTAATGTTGTAAATCCTGATGGGGTAATTGTGGGTAGTAAAATTTGGGAAGGCGAATGGGCAGAAGGCCGTGCAAAAGCCTACGGTATCTCCGTAGAAGAACTACCGGCACATTATGCAAAAAGAAATTTATTGAACGAAATCATATTTCCTGCCGATATTGCCAATGGGGTTTTCGCCTTAGTTGGTATATTAGATAAATCTACAGGAAATATTATAAATGTTGATGGCGGTATGGCCAATGCCTTTGTAAGATAATTATTGAGTGAGTGAATGAGTGAGTGAGTGCAGACCTGTTGGTGTAATTAGTCAACAGGTCTATTTTAAATCAAATGTGTATGCAACTAGATAAAGACCAAATTCTATCAGAAAATAATAGATTTCAAAGAAGTCATCAAGATTACTTTAACTTTTTATCCGATCAATTAGATAATCAAGATAAAGATGTAAATGGGATTCTTAGAAAACTCGCCAATTTTCAAGTGGCAATACCTAGTTGGGCTTTAGGGGCAGGCGGTACCCGTTTCGGAAGATTCGGTTATTTTGGAGAACCAGCTTCTTTAGAACAAAAAATTGAAGATGTTGGTATTTTGCACGCATTGACAAAGACTGCAGGTGCGGTTTCTTTACACATTCCGTGGGATATTCCACAAGACTATAATGCCATTAAAGAATTGGCAAACGCCAATGATTTAGTTTTCGATGCTGTAAATTCAAATACATTTCAAGACCAAAAAGACGCAAAGGAAAGTTATCGTTTTGGTTCTTTATCGAACTTGAATGCTTCAGCACGCCAACAGGCTATTCAACATAATGTCGACGTAATTAAAATCGGCGAAAAACTAGGATCAAAAAGTTTAACGGTATGGTTGGCAGATGGCGCCAATTTTGCAGGTCAACGCAATTTCCAATCCGCTTTAACTCATACAGAAAACAGCTTAAAAAGTATTTATTCCGCATTACCAGAGGATTGGAAAATGTTTATTGAGTACAAACCTTACGAGCCTAATTTTTATAGTACCGTAATACAAGATTGGGGCACCTCTTTTATGTTAGCAAATGCGTGTGGTGAAAAGGCATATACGTTGGTAGATTTAGGCCATCACCTACCCAATACAAATATTGAACAAATAGTGTCAACCTTAATGCTAAAAGGAAAATTAGGCGGTTTTCATTTTAACGACAGTAAGTATGGTGATGACGATAGTACGGTAGGTAGTGTAAAACCTTATGCCTTGTTCTTAATTTTTAATGAATTGGTATATGGTATGGAAAATAATCCTCAGAATCCTGATTTGGCTTGGATGATTGATGCCAGCCATAATATTAAAGACCCACTTGAAGACTTATTACAATCGTTAGAAGCTATTCAAGAAGCATATGCAAAAGCACTTTTAGTAGACCAAGAAGAATTACAGGCAGCACAATCAAGAAATGATGTAACGCTTTGTCAAGAAATATTACAAAATGCCTATAGAACAGATGTGCGCCCATTATTGGCACAGGCAAGGGCTTTAAGTAGTGGTGCAATAGACCCATTAAAATCGTATCGTTCTTTAAGAATTAGAGAAGGTTTGATAAAAGAAAGAGGTATGAATTCTGTAGCTACAGGCTTATAGTTCATGAAAAAAGTAACCGCCATATTCGATATAGGTAAGACCAATAAGAAGTTTTTTCTTTTTGATGTAGATTATCAAGAAGTGTATAGAGAATATACCAATTTTGATACTATTGTCGATGAAGACGGTCACCCTACAGAAGATTTAAAATCGCTTCAAAATTGGTTAAAAAATGTGTTTGACAGGATTTTAAAATCGGAAAAATACAATATAACGGCCATTAACTTCTCTACCTATGGGGCCAGTTTGGTTCATTTGGATGAACAGGGAGAAGTTGTGACTCCCTTATATAATTACACCAAGCCTTTAGATAAAAAAGTGATAGATTCCTTTTTTGAAAAATATGGCCCTGAAGATAAAATATCAGTTACAACAGGTTCGTCTAATGATGGTATGCTTAATTCTGGCATGCAACTATATTGGTTAAAACACACCAAACCTGCTGTTTTTAAAAAGATTAAATACTCGTTACATTTACCACAATACATTAGCTATATTTTTACGGGTATTCCCATTAGTGAATACACTAGTATCGGTTGCCATACATCGCTTTGGGATTTTTCAAAGAAAGATTATCACGATTGGGTATATGCAGAAGAATTTCACAAAATTTTACCTCCTATCGTTTCAACAGAAACGAGTATCAATCTTAATTACAACGGTAAACGAATAAAAATTGGTGTAGGCATTCACGACAGTTCTGCTGCACTACTACCGTATGTAAGAAGCATTAAAAAGAAATTTATTTTGGTTTCTACAGGTACATGGAGTATTGCTTTAAATCCGTTTTCAGAAAAATTATTGACTAAAGAAGACATTGATAAAAATTGCATTAATTATATGCGGATCAATGGCAAACCTGTAAAATCTGCTCGCTTGTTTTTAGGAAATGAGTATACGTTACAAGTAAAAGAAATGGCTGAATTTTTTGGTGTTAACGAAGATTACCACAAGTCGGTCAAATTTAATAACGATACCTATTTCGAAATTGTAAAGGATATGGACCCCATCTTTAAATGGAAAGGGTTCACAACCAAACAAATGCCAAAAAAAACCAACATATACTATGATAATTTTGAACATGCCTATCATCACTTAATGACTGAATTGGTCTTGCTACAAGTTGAAAGTATTAAGATTGCAGCAGGTGACGAACCCATAGAAAAACTTTATATTGACGGCGGTTTTAGTGATAATGATGTTTACATTAAATTGCTATCCCATTATTTAAGAAACATGGAATTACGCACTACAGATTCATCTTTGGGATCTGCATTGGGCGCAGCGATCGCTATTTCTGATAGTAAGTTGAATTCCAAGTTCTTGAAGAAAAATTACAGTTTAAAAAAACATGTTCCGTTCATTATAAAATAAGAAAGAGTTATGGCGAATAGTTTCAATTCAGATTATCCATCAGTAGATGATTTAAGAATAAAAGCGAAAAGTAGAATACCAAAATTTGCTTTTGAGTATTTAGATGGAGGTTGTAATGAAGATGTTAGCCTTGCTAGAAACACCTCAGAAATACGTAAAGTACAATTACAACCACGCTATTTAAGAAATCAAGGTACCAGCTCCACAAAGACAAAGGTGTTGGGTATGGAATTCGATGCACCTTTTGGTATAGCACCCGTAGGTTTACAAGGCTTAATGTGGCCAAATACACCTGCAATTCTAGCAAAATCTGCCTATAACCATAATATCCCATTTATACTTAGTACGGTTACTACGATGGATATTGAAAAAGCAAGTGAACTGACGGAAGGCAATGCTTGGTTTCAATTGTACAACCCGGTTGATGATACCATACGAGATAGCATCATTGACAGAGCTGAAGCAGCTGGTTGCCCTGTATTGGTGTTACTTTGCGATGTACCCACTTTCGGTTATCGTCCTCGTGATTTTAGAAACGGATTAGCATTACCTCCAAAAATGACGGTTTCAAACATCTTACAAATATTAGGAAAACCAAATTGGGCATTCAATACTTTAAAATATGGCCAACCTACTTTTGAAACTTTAAAACCCTACACACCAGAAGGTTTGAACTTAAGACAACTTGGTGCGTTCATGGACCAAACTTTTTCTGGAAGATTGAACGAGGAAAAAATAAAACCGATACGTGATAGATGGAAAGGAAAATTAGTTCTGAAAGGCGTAGCGTCAGAGCAAGATACACAAGATGCTATTCGTATGGGGTTTGATGGTATAATTGTTTCCAACCATGGCGGCAGACAGTTAGACGCCGCACAATCTACCATTAATTCATTACAAGAAATTACAGCGAAATATAGTGACCAAATAGAAATTATGATGGATAGTGGTCTTCGCTCTGGTCCAGATATAGCGCGGGCCATGGCATGTGGCGCAAAATTCACTTTCATGGGCCGTTCTTTTGTTTATGGAACCGGAGCTTTAGGAAATAAAGGGGGAGACCACACGATTAGCATGCTAAAAACACAGTTTAAACAGGTAATGGACCAATTATGCTGCGAACATGTAGAAGACTTACCAAAACATTTAATAACCACTTAAAACCAACCACCACCATGAGCCAAAATCACCAAGAAGAAATAGTAATAGAAGAATTGGCCGGTGGCGAATTTGAAAGAGAACCCGTACCCCAATCGAACCTTAAAAGCTGGAAAAGCTTTTTGGGTATGTATGCAGGTGAACATGCCGCAGGCACTGAATTTGTAATTGGACCATTATTTTTAACTACAGGTGTAAGTGCTTTTGACTTAATAATCGGTTTATTATTAGGGAACCTCATGGCGGTAATCAGCTGGCGATTTTTAACTTCTGAAATAGCCGTTAAAAGAAGGCTGACCTTATACTATCAATTGGAAAAAATCTGTGGAAAAAAATTAGTTGTTGGGTATAATCTTGCCAATGGGATTTTATTTTGCTTTTTAGCAGGTGCCATGATTACGGTTTCTGCAACGGCAGTTGGTATTCCTTTTGACATGGAAATGCCCAAATTAACCGACACTATGCCCAATGGGCCAACTTGGATTATTATCGTATTGGTACTTGGGGCGGTTATATCCTTGATTGCATCCAAAGGATATGACACGGTATCTAAAGCCGCAAACTGGATGTCTCCAATTATCGTATTAGCTTTTTTAGCCTGTGGTATTGTAGCATTACAGCAATTAGGTGTAGGCAGTTTTCAGGATTTTTGGAATATTTGGGGCGAAGGTGGTGAACCCTTTCCCGGGCAAATAAAATATACATTTTGGCATGTTTTCTTTTGGTCTTGGTTTGCTAACGCCGCAATGCACATTGGCATGTCCGATCTTTCCGTATTCCGATTTGCAAAAAAAGCAAGTTCCGGTTGGACTACCGCTGCTGGTATGTATGTGGGCCATTATATGGCATGGATTGCCGCTGCATTAATTTATGCTGTTTATGTTCAAACACCAGAAGCTCAAGCTTTATTGGCACAAGGTGAAGCACCTAATGTTGCTCCTGGTCCTTTGGCGTATAATGCAATTGGTATTTTTGGAATCATAGCCGTGGTATTGGCGGGGTGGACAACAGCAAACCCTACCATCTATAGAGCCGGATTGGCATTTCAAGCCATTATGCCAAAAGCTTCCACATTTTGGGTAACCATTTTAGCAGGTTCCATTGCCACCATTGCCGGACTATTTCCTGCATTTGCTATGAAATTATTGGACTTTGTGGCACTGTACGGATTTATTTTAGCCCCTGTTGGTGCCGTTATCGTATTTGAACATTTCTTCCATAAACAAGCCGGCATAGTTCAGAATTATGCAGAAGTAGCCAATATAAAATTCAACAAATCAGTTTTATTGGCATGGGGTATCAGTTTTGGGTTATTCTATTTTATATCCGTTCAATTTAATGTGTTCCTTTCTTTTGTAACCTTACCTGCTTGGTTGCTTTGTGGTGTTTTATTCTTGGTGTTGAGTAAATATTCTCAGAAGAAAATAACAACCAGCTAAACGTTTCTACATTAATTCTTAAAAAAAAGGAATGATGCTGTTTAAGTATCATTCCTTTTTTATTCTATCCCTTTCTATATTCAAAGCTTAGCAAGAAACCAATTTAGTTATCAGATTGTCACATATTTAAAATAATAAATGTATTATTGTTACAAACTGAGACAATAAAACTTACGCTGATATGAAAAATTTTCAGATTTTATGCTTTACCCTTTTAATCA
>Ga0207888_100143_pt1 | contig 46510 bp, 31 predicted proteins | sample LinPmetageLP43_FD_184055 | JGI IMG/M metagenome (GOLD analysis project Ga0207888, IMG submission 184055) | Marine viral communities from the Pacific Ocean - LP-43 (SPAdes) | ecosystem: Environmental > Aquatic > Marine > Oceanic | place: Pacific Ocean | collected 2010-08-27
GGAGCCGCGGGGTCTTTTAGCCTAATTTGTAAGTCTAACTCCTTAAAGAGAAAAGACCTATGGAAAACTGGATTTACGCCTCACTCCCTACACTTTTAAAAGTATTGATTTCGGTATTGGTTATTTTTACCATAATTGTAGCGATCACAAGGATCTCGGGCTTGCGCACGTTCGCCAAGATGTCGAGTTTTGATTTTGCTTCAACCATCGCAATAGGATCTATATTGGCTTCGGTTGTTATGAATACGAACCAGTCTTTATTAAAAGGTGGTTTGGCTCTTGCAGCCATTGTAGCATTTCAATCCTTTTTTGCATTTGTAGTTCGTAAATCTAAAAAGGCAGACAGTTTACTTACCAATGATCCCATTATGTTGATGTATAACGGTAAAATTCTTTATGAAAACCTAGAACAAACCAATGTGGGAGAGACTGATCTAATTGCCAAACTCAGGGAGGCAAATGCCCTGCGATTTTCTGAGGTAAAGGCAGTTATCCTAGAATCTACAGGAGACATGTCTGTTTTACACGGCAACGAAGGAATCGAACTCGACCCTGATATTTTAAAAGGAGTAAAAGGGTTTTGAGGATTGTTGAATACTAAATCAGATACATTTTCGGAATCTATAAACCAAGTTTGATAGACGCGTTTCCAGTTTTAGATATCTCGAACACAGCGAAAACTAGCTGTGTGAGTTCATGTTTAGAATCGCTTATCTTTTCAACGTAAAATGGTTTTTGTAAGAACGACCGTTACCGAGATCTACTTCAAACCAGTAATCGTTAGAAGGCATAGTTTTAGTATTAAAAGTACCATCCCAACCTACACTTTGTGGAGTTAATTGTTTGAGTACCTTACCATACCGATCATAAATACGAATGCTAGCGTCAGGAAAGGCTTCAATACCTTCTATTTGCCAATAATCATTATAGCCATCACCATTAGGAGTAAATACTTTTTTATAATCAATTAAAACCACCGTTTTAAAATCTATACCACATCCTGCTTTATCTCTTACTGTAGCTTCATATACACCACCAGAGATGAATTGAAAGAGCGGATTGTCTTGAAAATGAATGCCATCAATGCTGTATTCAAAATTCCCACCTCCTGATGCTTGAACTTCTATATAGTTATTATCAGACCAATCTGCAAAATCGACTTTCTGAATGGCAGGCGGTTCTGATCGTTTCAGTTCAAAAGCATACGAATTAGTACACATCATTCCATTTTGAATTTCGCCAATAGTGAGCACATAATTCCCTTCAAGACTTAAATACGCGTCTGAAGTATTGGAAATGATAGTACCTGTAGGATCTTCCCATTCCCAGAGGTCAAAGGTCTCGGTACGGGAAAGGGCCAACCCCGGTTCGTTATCGCAAATGACAAACGTATCCTCAATAAGAAGTTCAGGAAGTGCGTTAACCTCGAGATCAATATAGGTTTCGCTATAACATAAAGCATTGGTTGCATTTTCGACGCGAATGTTGATACGTTGTGACCAGGCGGTTGTATTTTGAAATGAAGCTGAAAGGGGAGTGGGTAGTACAGTTCCGGTTTCATCGGTGTAGGTGATTGTCAGGCCGGCTTGAGTACCTATAAGCTCCTGTTCTAAATCACTCAGGTCAAAACTTGAATACCCATTACCGGCATCGCAGGCAAAGCGGGTGGTGGGTTGGTTTATTTGCGGTTGGGCGGAGGTAATCAGCTTTAATGAAGTCTCTTCATAGCAGCCCGTCTGGGTGTTTGTGACCCGTACGGTGAGCGTTTCGGTGTTTGCTGTGGAGTTGGTATACGGGTTGGGTAAGGGGCTCGGCAACGTATTTCCTGCAGCATCATAATAGGTAACTGCCATTCCGGTTTGGCCGTTAAGGACCAAGGTTTCAATCTGGGAGGTGTCAAAGTATTCGGAAATACCGTCGTTGTTATCATCGCAACCGATGAGGTCGGGCAGGGGATTGGCTATTGGAAGCGGATTTACCACGAGTTGTACCAAGGTCTCGGTACTGCATCCGGTCAACGTATGGGTTACCCGCGCGGTTAGGTTTTCGGCATTGGGTTTTTGGTTGACCAGTGTGGCCGGTAAAGGCATCGCAACCTGCTGGCCGTTTTCGTAGAAGAGTTCGAGCTTCAGATTAGGCTGATTCCCAATAAGGTCATTTTTTAAGGTGCTGATATCAAACAGCGCCTGACCATCTGTATCGTCATCGCAGGTCACCAATGGGTTTACAGGGTTGATTTGGGGTAAGGCGTTTACGATCAAATCAAAAGAAGTCTCAGCATAGCACTCCGGATTATCGACATTATAAACCCGTGCGATGATGGTTTGTTTGCCCGGTGTGGTATTGGTAAATGGGTTGGGCAGGGGACTGGGTAATTCGGTGCCTGATGAGCTAAAGTAATTAATAATTAAGCCTGATTGACTTGAAATAATCTCATTTGAAATGGTAGAGGTGTCAAAAGTGCTGGATACAGAGCTTCCAACACTATCTTCACAACTATATATATTAGCGGGTTGGTTGATACTTGGTTTTTCAGATGAAACCACTTTTACTGTGATTGTTTGCTGTTCGGTACCACAAGTTACCAGGGCAGAAACATTATAGATTCCAGCGCCCGTAAATGTATGCGTAGGTTCGATTAAAGAAGATGTATTATCCGTGCCAGATAAAGGATCATCAAAATTCCACGACACGGAATCAAAATTACCTCCAATAGAAAACCGGGTCTCCTGAGATGTACAAGTTTCCTCAAAAGTAATAAGTGCATCGGGGTTAGTTTGATCTAGATTGTGTTTATAATAAAGAACATCCCTAGAATTGTTTCCACTATTATTTTCTATACTAAGACCATTAATTGTTATAGGGTAACTCATAAAAGAGGAAGTTATATGTATGCTGTTATTTACAGCAATTATGGGGCCCGCAAGATCCCGGTAGACTAAAGATGGGTAATAGTTTTCTCCTGTTGATCTTAATATGAGTTTCTCGCTAAAATTAGTCAAATCGATTTCGTATAATATCAAATCAGAATTGTGGTCACCGTGAATGTCACGGGTAGTAGTCAAAGTTTCACTACCAATAGTTATTTCCCCTCTGAAACTTGATAAAACATATAGGTTAGAATCTTCATGTGTTATAAAGCTTCTTTGTTCTACATTACCAATGCCATTCCCTACCGATTGTAAAAAACCACAATTGTCAATAACTTTATAATCCTCTAATTCACCAGAGTTTTTAGATATTTCCATTAGGACACTTCCAGTATCACAACCATTGCTAACAGCTACATTATTGCTATAAAAACTAGCGCTAACATAGTACTTACTCCAAACATAGAGCTTTTGATTAGTCTTGTTATAGTAAAGGGTCATTGGTTTAAAAACTCTAGCTGGTTGATTGTCGGACATTTCTTTGGACCAAATCAAACTTAGGTTTGAATCTATTTTATTCAAATATGTTTTTATATTCGAAGAATAGGAACGTGGAGTGACAGTACCTGTGAAATAAATGCTTCCATTTTCATCAATTTGGGAGTCGTGGAATGTTTCATCAGATTCAGTTCCATACTGCTGAGCATCTATTAGATTTCCAGAAGCATCAAACTTAGCAATAAAGTACTGACTTCTAGAGCCAGTCGCGACAGTTAAACCAATATTAGTATTAATGGCCTCGTCCAATTGACCTATCACAAAAACATTATTATTCCATACATGCACTTTCCGAGGAAGATATCTTTCATCACTTATTTTTCTAACCCATAGTATATTTCCACTAGAGTTTAACTTTATTAAACTGTTTCCCTTTTCAATACTAAATCCATCAATGACAACGCCTCCTCTATTATTTCCTATTACTGAATAGATGTTATCATTCTCGTCAACCGTTGTGTTAAAAAAGCCCGTGTTATCTGTTGAGCCGGTATCAGGATTAAAATCATTAGCCCAGATGAGATTACAATTAAAGTCATACTTGTAAATTGATCTTCCCCAACCCTGTCCCGGATTAAATGTTAAAATTATACCATCTGATGCTTTATCTATATCCACAGCATAATCTTCAACATGTCCACCTAAACTTTGTCCACAGTCAAAGCATTGCGAATAAGAACAAACAGAGTATAAAAGGAAAAGCAGGAGTAATTGTTTTTTCAAAGACTAAAATTTTTGTTAAAATACTTATTTCCTGTAAAACACAATCACCTACAGATTGAATTAACTAAAAACACAGGTCTATGTCGGCCTGCAGCATAGGCTTACGGGTTCACTAAAAACTTAAGCAGATACGCAATACAAAAAACGCCTTTTTCTATAATTGAGAAGGCGTTTTAAGATTCAGATTGGTATTCCAAATTCTAACCCCTGCGTCTACGTCTTTTGTTCCGCCAGGGCGCGTTCTTTTGCCAGTCGCCGGCCATAATGCAGCCGTAGGGTAATATCTCGTCGAGTACGGTACCCAGGTTGTATTGCTGCATTTGGGCACGAACGGTAGCAGCCGGTTTATAAGCGCTGGGCAGTTCAGAAATATCGATCTCTTTGGAGAAAAACCGAATGTCGAGTCCGGCGGTTTCTGTTTTAAAGATCGTTTCATCGGCCTGCTCGGCCAGGTTGCGTTTGTGCTGACTTCTACTCATATTACGCCCGGCTCCGTGCGGGGCAAACCCCAAATTTGTTTCCGTCGTTGCGCCTTCTACAATCAGTACGGGTTCGGCCATATTCAGGGGAATCAAACGAGGTCCCGTGATATCAGGCATAAATTTGCTATCGAGTGGAGTAGCCCCTTTAGCGTGGTAAAAGGTGTCTCCGTCTTTAAAGACAAAGTTATGCTCGTTCCAAAATCGGTTTTCGGCGGTTATTCCTAATTTTTCAGCTACGCCGTCATGAATCAGCGTATGGTTTAGTTTGGTCCATTTTCTTATGGTTTGCAGCGCATTCCAATAGTCCTGGCCTTCTTCGGTATCAAAAGGAATCCAGGCGTTTTGCTTTAGCGTTTCGGGAGACAGCAATTGTCTAAAGCGTTCTGCGATGTGCATACCTTTGGTGTATAAACGCGCTCCGGGACCACGGGAACCGTGATGGGTGATCATCATGGTGTTACCGGTTGCAGCCGAAGTACCTACAAACAAAAAGTGATTTCCGTCGCCCTGGGTACCCAGGTGTTCGCGGGCTACAGAGATGGACTTTTCGTCAAACAGAAACTCGTTGCTTTTAAAGGCTTCGAGCAGGTCATCGGGCAGTTGAAACTGCTTTCCGCGGGGTCTGCCTCCGGGTCCAAAGTGGGTGCTGGCGTGCGCCGCGTCAAGTACAGCTTTAGGATCTGCACTGCCAAAGTCGGTCAACATCACCGAGCAGCAGATGTCTGCACTGTGCATTCCAGGATGAATGGTATTGTGTGTAGCCACCACACCCCCTACGGGAATGGTCCCTTCGGGACCGGCAGGGCAGGCATCGGGCATCACGGCTCCACCAAGAACAGTGGGCGTACGCATCACGGCATCCATCGTTGCTTTGACTTTAGCCACATTGTCGAGCTCCAGGTCGTTTTCGGCAGCCAGGTTAAAACTGTAGGCAACCGGCTGATCGAATAGTTTCGTAGGTTCAGGGAGCTTAAATTGCTCCAGGTAGGCTTCCATTTCAACTTTTGAAAGCTGCTCGCTGTTGATGTGCTCGAGGGCACGACGGTACCATTTTCCGGGAGGGTATCCCATGGCTTTTAGATCGTGACCGGTAATGTGGTTAGTAGTTTCCATAATTGTAATTTTATATCATTGCCCGGACTTATTTGCTCCGGGGCCTTTCTAAGGCCTTTGTTAAGCCCCACCAACTCCTCGTTTGGCGGGGCGCTACCTGAACCGTGATTCCAAAGACAAGGTTCGTTATTCTACCTTACAAATATGCACACCCTACTGCGCAACCTTTTTGCGTAGTCAAATAATTAATCTATTTTTCTTTAAAATTTAGCTTATGGCCCTTACCAAAAATGCCCTGATTCGATACAAAACCATCGACAAATGCCTGCAAAATCCGTATCGCAACTGGAGTCTGAATGATTTGATGGAAGCCTGTAGTGATGCCCTGTACGAGTTTGAGGGGCGGGATGTAAATGTGAGCAAGCGTACGGTGCAGCTTGATCTGCAGGTGATGCGCAGTGATAAGCTGGGCTATAATGCGCCTATTGAGGTGTATGAGCGCAAGTATTACCGGTATAGCGATCCCAACTATACGATAACCGATATTCCGCTTACGGAAAACGATATGAATGTGCTATCGGAAACCATGCATATGCTGAAGCAGTTTCAGGATTTCTCCCTTTTTTCGGAGTTTAAAGGAATCCTGAATAAACTGGAAGATAAAATCTATACCGAAAAGAACCACAAGCAGGCGATCATTCACCTGGATAAGAATACCGATTTAAAAGGTTTGCAATGGCTTGACGAACTCTATCAGGCGATTTTAAAAGAGGTCGTGTTGAAGGTGATGTACCAGTCTTTTAAAGCGCAGTATCCTTCAGAATTTATCTTTCATCCGCATTTGCTGAAGGAATTCAATAACCGCTGGTTTTTAATAGGTCGCAAGACCGAAAGTGACCGGGTGCTTACGTTTGCCCTGGATCGTATTCTGGGGGTTGATTATGATTTTCAGACGGAATATATTCCGATCGCTTTTGATGCTGATACCTATTACGCGCATACCATCGGGGTCACTGTTTTAGAACAACGTCCACAACAGGTAGTATTTAAAGTAGACCGCCAAAACGCCCCTTACGTAGCAACCAAACCCTTCCACAGTTCGCAGCAACTCGAAGAACACTATCCGGATGGTAGCATCCTTTTTAGTATGCAGGTACATCACAATTTTGAACTCGAACGCCTGTTACTGGGTTTTGGGGATAGCCTGGAGGTGTTAAAGCCAAAGATACTTCGGCGCAATCTGAAACGCAAACTGAATGCTGCGGCCGGCTTGTATAAAATTTGATAGGGGGGATAAAAGTTTTCTAACTAAAGAAAAGGATTTTATTCTTTCTGAGGTAAAGGCTGTGATCTTAGAATCTACAGGAGACATGTCTGTTTTACACGGCAACGAAGGAATTGAACTCGACCCTGATATTTTAAAAGGAGTAAAAGGGTTTTGAGGTTTGTTGAGCACTAAACCACATCTTATTTAAGGATCTAAGGGCTCCATCGGGTTTTGTTGTAATGCTTCCAATTGTGGTAAGAACTCCAGAGTCGTGGCATCTATACGATTTAAAATTCGAGCAGGAGCATATCCCAGCTCTTCTTGACAACGCTCTATAAACCGCTGGTCTCCGGTGTAAGCACTGTGCAAATTATTCGCAATTACAAGAGATTTTTGCTTCAAAGGCATCGCATAGGCAATCATAAGCCGGGCTGCATTTCTCAGGTTTGTGGTTGTATGCCGGGCGTGGGGTTCAATAATGATATGCTCTTCGGGAATTTTATAGTAGTTTATGAGCTCCTTTTTCATTTCAATAGCTTCTGCATAGTCGGCACGAAACGGGTGTGCGTGTCCTCCAGACACTATAATGAACGGAGCTTGCTTTTGACGGTATTTTAAAACACCCAGTTGTAAATTTAGTTTTCCCACTGCAGAAAGTCTATCTCTGTAGTTTTCGGGGCCGTTGCCCAATACCAAAATACTGGCATACGGATATGCATCAAAGTCGGTGTGCTTTACGTGAGCAGCAGCCTTTGCATTTTCTTTTAAGATGAGCGGTTCATAACGGCTTGCTTCGTCCCGGTGATTCATATAGAGTAAGGCCAGCGCATAGTTGAGACTGTTCTCAAAAAACAACGCCGGTTTATCATTCTCCTGTTTTACAAACCGGTCGCTCCACATCCATAAGGCTCCTTTGTAATAGGAAGAAGAAACATCATAAGAGATAGAGTCTATGGTAGCATATTGTGGTGCTTCACCCAGCCCATATACTGTTAAGTTATGATTGATGCCTGCCGCGCATAAGTTCCAGCTTGCTTCCAGATAATCGGCATCAGAAAGCTCTTTATAAGCTTCATATGCCCCTGAAGGTCTCAGGTTGGTTCTTATAAAGTGTTGTAGTACGGCTGATCGCTGCACCAAGTTTTTCAGTTCGTCACCAATTTGAGAAATTTCCTTTTGAGAAAGGAGGTATGTTTTTACCAGCAACGCGGGATTTTCTTTATGCTGTTGTAAAGATCCTGCCAGCAATTTATCCTGGGACTCCTTGAATGCCTTGAGAACCGAATTAGTCATTAAGAGTTGCTTTACTGCTTTCTCATTCTGAATTGCGGTAAAGAGGTAAAAGTTTTTATCCTGAAGTAGATTTTCTGATCGAGAGGCTTTAAAACTCGGATCGTATCCTTTTTGAGCCTTCATCTGTACAGTAGTAAAACAGATGATCACCAGTATAACAACAAACGTTCTCATAATTATAATATTAAAAAGAGGTTAAAGAAATCAGCTATCGAGATCCGGAGTGTAGTTACCCATCCATAAATCGATTCCTTTTTCTTTAACCTCTTGATCAAAAAAACTTAGTAGCCTGCATTCTGAGTGATGAGACCTTCCGGGCTACTGTCTATGTAGCGTTGTGGGATAGGCCAATACTCGTGGGTGCCTTCTATAAAATTAGCATTTGTTAAATGTGTACGGCGTGTTTTTTCAACTTCAAGATACGCATTGATTACTTTTTCAGCTTGTCCCCAGCGTACCAGATTGAAGAACCGATGCCCTTCCATAGCCAATTCTAAACGGGTTTCCAGATGAACCGCTTCACGGGCTGCATCTTTGTCGGTCCAGTTAGTATCATAGGTGGCTACACTATAATTTGCAGCATCGTGCGAACCGTCTAGCGTTTTTACCGTTTCGGTATTGGCAGCACGTGTTCTGATCTGATTCACTAAAGCTCTTGCTTCTTCAAGTTTATCTAACTCAACAGCAGCTTCAGCTCTCCACAAGAGCACTTCAGCATAGCGTATGATGTAATAATTTAAAGCGTTCACATACGGCCAGGTATTTACAAAGGCTGGAGAGTTGGCAGAAACTATTCGCTTCTTAGGAGCCAGAGGACCATATGTAGCCAGATCACGTGCCCAGCTTGCGTCATAAAGAATATCTAAATCCTTATAAGGAATACCGGGACGTCCTACTGTAATATCTAAACGAGGGTCTACATTATCTGCATCGGTCAGGTTGATGTTATTGTCAACCGGTAAACCGTTGGCATCTGTTTTAAAGGTATTGATCAAATTTTGTGAAGGACGGTGAAAACCATACTGGGAGTAGAACGGTCCGCCCGGTGCCGTTAAACGATCTCCGATACTTCCATTATAGTTATCAGGTTGGCCATCATTCACCGTATGTTGTACCGCAAAGATCACCTCTTTACTGTTATCATTTTCCGGCAAAAACACCTCCTGAAAATCCTCTAAAAGTCCGTACTGACTATTGAGTACTTCTGTGCTGTTATCATAAACTTTTTGCCATTCTTGCTGAAATAAATAGCACTTAGTCAAATACGCTTTAGCAGCAACTTTGGTAGGTCTTCCCAAGTCGGTTTGTGTATCGGGTAAGCCTTCATAAGCTGTCTGAAAATTCTCTTCAATTTTAGTCCATAGCTCTTCAGATGTAAATTCTGTATTGGATTTAGCATAATCAGCAACAGTCAGTGCAGATTCATCAATATAGGGGATATGGTTGTAGATCTTTTTAAGTTCAAAGTAATAATGCCCGCGTAAGAAGTTCAGCTCTGCGTGGCGTTGTACCTTAAGTTCTGAATCAAAATCTTCTGATGCATTGAGTAATTTTATCGCTTCGTTACTGCGTTTTACTCCTTCGTAGAGTGCCATCCATTTGCGCTCTACATCAAGTACACTAGAATTGGTATTGAAAATTTCCATCTGGTGAATGTTGTTATTGTCACCAGTACCGCCGCCACCTTTATAGGCGTCGTCAGATACCACATCTCCAAAACTCCAGTTAGAAGCCGGGGAGTTGTAGGCGTTACTTGCACCGTCAAACTGACCGTTAAGTACACTGTAGGCAGCGATGATTGCACGCTCTACATTTTCAGCTTTTGTCATTTCTGACGGAGCTACTTCCCCATAGGTGGTCTCATCCAGATAGTCATTAGAACACGACAAGCTGTTAGCTGCAAAAGCCAGAATAAATATATATTGAATAGTTTTAGTACGTTTCATAAAGATCATTTTTAAAATGTTGCGTTGATTCCCAGAGTGAATGTGCGAGATGGAGGGTAAATTCCACGATCTACACCAATGTCTAAATTCCGGTTGCTTGACGAATAGTTCTGCAAACCTATTTGTGGATTCATACCGCTATAATTAGTAAGGGTAAACAAATTTGTAGCTTGCCCAAATACTCTTAGTTTAACACCCAATAACTCTTCTGGCTCAAAGGTGTAGCCGATCTGCATATTTTGCAGTTTGAAGTAAGACCCGTCCTCTACATAATACGATGAAGGTCTGATGTTGTTATTAGGATCATCAAGCGATAATCTGGGAATAGAAGATCCCGTATTTTCCGGGGTCCATGCATTTAAAACAGCACTGTCTTTGTTGTAAGCCGCCTGATTGAAGAACTGTGTTTTGTATTTGGTTAGATTGTATAGATCGTTACCAAAGCTTCCATTAAAGAACATCCCCAGATCAAAGTTCTTATACGTGAAGTTTAAATTGAGTCCTAGCAGTACATCTGGATGCGGAGAACCTATAAAAGTACGATCGTCACTGTCAATAACCCCATCGCCGTTAACATCTTCAAAGCGTAGATCTCCCGGTTGTGCATTAGGCTGAAGACCGTAATCTAAAACTTCCTGTTCGCTTTGAAAAATTCCAGAAGCAACGTGCCCGTCAAATGAACCGATAGCATGACCTACGGCACTTCTGGATACTTCCTGATCAAAGTTTACACTGTGTAAAGTAGAGCTTGGTATTCCCAGATAAGGAACGCTGTTCAATTGGGTAAGCTCGTTTTTATAAGCTGTTGCGTTTAACGCAACATTGTACCCAAAGTCTCCGTGTTTATCAGCGTATGAAAGATCTAATTCAAAACCGTGGTTTTTCATCTCCCCATCATTAATCCATTGACCGTCATTAGTACCGCCGTAAGTCAACGGAATGATGTTGTAAACCAGAATGTCTTCGGTTTTTTTATTGAAATATTCAGCAGTTAATTGCAGCTTATTATTGAAAAACCCAAGGTCAACCCCAAATGTGGTTTGCGTTGAAGTTTCCCATTCCAGATCAGCATTAGGAACACGAGTCTGAGTAAGACCGGTATTCACATTGTTCTGACCTCCACCAATTCCATAATCAGAATTTGCATTGTTGTTTCTGTAGCTATCTACTGTAGAGTAAGAAGGTACTTGCTGGTTACCGGTTTGCCCCCAGCTTCCGCGAATTAAGAAGGACGAGAACGCATCTCCCAGGTCAAAGAAATCTTCACGGTCTAAACGCCATCCTGCAGAAAATGCAGGAAAGGTACCCCAATTGTTGTTAGCAAGCTTAGAAGTCCCATCACGACGTACCGTAGCAGTGAATAAATACTTCTGATCATAGTCGTATTTAACCTGACCAAAATAGGAGTTAAGCGCCCACTCATTAGCAGACCCTGAATTTAGCTGATTTTCTGTTCCAAAACTCAAATAACGGAAGTTAGGATCTTCATATAAGAAGTTTTGACGTGAGGCATCAAAGCCCTCGTAATAATATTTAATAGCCTCCTGACCTACTAAAACTTCCAGATTGTTCAAATCTATTTTCTTTGAATAGTTAAGCGTGTTAGTCCAGGTCATCTGGTAATTGAAACTGTTGCTGGTGCTCAAAGAATTCACAAGATTTTGAGATAAAATCTCGTTATACAGCGGAGAGAAGCTGCGTCTGTTATTCGCTTGATAATCTATACCTAAAGAAGTACGCGCTGTAAAATCACTGATAGCAATTTCAGCAAAAACATTACCTAAAGCCTGAATGCTTTTTTGCTTATTGTCTTTAGAGCGGTTAAGGCTTCCTAAGGGATTAGAAATATCATTGATAGGATTACCACCATAATTACCATTGATATCTTTGATAGGAACGATAGAAGGAAATTGTAGCGCATTGTAAACAATAGAACCTAAGGAGCTGTTAGTACCTACTGAAACACGTTCTTTATAGGAAGCGGTAAAGTTTTCACCCACAGTTACAATGTCCATAATCTTGTAGCTTGAGTTGAATCGCGCTGAAACCCGTTCAAAACCAGTATCTTTAATGATACCTTTCTGGTTAAAATACCCTATAGAAAAAGCGTGTTGTGCTTTTTCATCACCTTTAGACATTGAGATGTTGTAAGACTGTACCGGTGCCGCTTGCATAATCGCATCTATCCAATCTACGTTACCGCTTGGTATGGTCTGATCTGCATCAAGCCATTGTGGAATTACCGGATTGTCAGGATCGTTGCCATACACATCACTAGCTGGTGTTTGGCCGTCATTTTTAAAAGCCTGCCATAATGCATCACCATATTGTTGAGCATTTAGCATTCTCGGAAGGTTGAAAGAAGACTGCACCCCGTAATAGGCATCCAGGCTGATAGCGTAACTTCCGTTTTTGCTTCCTTTTTTAGTAGTCACTACAACCACACCATTTGCAGCACGCGAACCGTATATAGAAGAAGATGCAGCGTCTTTAAGCACCTGAATGGTTTCAATATCTGAAGGGTTTATTCCGTTCAGGCCGTTTGAAACCGGTACTCCGTCAATAACAACTAGAGGATCATTGTTGTTGATCGTACCAAAACCGCGCACGCGGATAGAGGTCCCTCCACCCGGACTGTTATCGCTCATGATTTGTACACCCGGAAGTCGTCCTTCAAGCATTTCTGTTACGTCAGCAGTAGGTATGGCAGTAATTTCTTCAGGATTTATAGAAGCAATAGAGCCTGTTACATTTCGTCTAGATTGCTCACCATATCCGGTAATAACCACTTCATCAAGCGCATTATCGTCTTGTTGAAGTTGTATAGTGATGGCATCCAAAGATTCAATAGTTAGTGTTTGAGTTTTAAAACCTACATAAGAGATTTTAAGTTCAACCGGAAGTTCAGAAACGGTTAACTCAAAGTTCCCGTCAAAATTTGTAGAGGCACCGTTAGTGGTGTTTACCTGCATAACAGAAGCTCCGGGTAGGGGCATTCCGGTATGGTCTAAAATGGTTCCGGTTAGTGTTTGTTGTGTAACATCGTCGGCTCGTAATGTAGTAGCCTGTAAGCTGTAAGAGAATACTAAAATGGCGAATGCAACCAGAATTTTAGGCACACGCACTTGTAATGTAAAATAATTGAGTATTTTGTTAATCATCAGAATTAAACTATGGATTTGTACTGTAGTTTTATTTAAAGACCCCGTTTCTGCTGCAACAGAAACGGGCTTTAAGTTTTGGGCTAATTCAAAAAAATCAGTCGTATAGGCTTAGTTTTAGAGGTTAAACAGAATTGTGGTGCAAATGAACTGTTTCTTGTATAGAACTAGTTTATGGGAAGATTATCTAAAACTTAAGAAGTAAAAGCTTTTACTAAGAAATATAACCTTGAGATTATATAGATAACGTTTAAATTAAGTTTAGCTAAAACAGGTAAGCGTTGAATACATTACAGGTGATCGCTCTTCCCGAAAGCTATCAGGAGTGCTTGAGCTATTATGAGTTCTAAATAAAAACATCCCTTAAAAAGATGATTTAAAGGGATGTACTCAAGGATCAACCTACACTGTTCAGGCATTGTAATCGGGTAGAAGGACTTGGATGAAGGCGATCGCGAGAGGTGTTTTTCTAACCTTTAAGCGAGCTATAACTGAAAGCCCTAATAAAAGCTCAGAATAACATCTTGAACTGATAATCGTTTCTCTTTTTCAATTCAGAATTTTTTTAACTGAAAACTATATAAGACCCAGGTCTTTAGCATTGGAGATGAGGTGAACGGCATTATTTGCTTTAAACTGAATGCGTAAGCGGTTGATGCGCTTTTCTATAGAGCTGATTCCGTTTGGGGAAATATCATGTTCCTTAAAATAATCGCTTACTTCTTTGTTTGACAAGCCGGAAGACAGCTTCTTAAGAAGAATAAAATCATAATCCTCAATGTCAAGGCTGTGTCTTTTTTCTAGAGCTTTAGCGACCTGATGTGAGATGTAAGGTTTGTTGTTAGTTATAGCATCTAGTGCAGCAGATAAATGGTTAATGCTTTGCCGGCTTTTAAAAACGTATGCATTGATCTTGAGTTCTTCAAATAAAAAACGGATGCGCTGCAGGCGCTCTTCCATAGAAAAAACGATGATGTTGAGATTTTTCTGGTATTTGCGCACAGCAGAGATGAGTTCATCCCCACTTTTTAATTTTTGGGTGCGGTGGTCTTCTTTAAACGAAAGATCTGAGATCAAAAGATCAAAAGGGTCTTCATCGTTCAAAGCTCTTAAAAACTTGATATAGGCATCATCACAATACTCTGTGACAACAACTTCCTGAGCCCCTAATCGTTTAACTTCTTCTTCAATATTGCGGGTATTCCAACCCAAATCTTCAGCGATTAAAACTTTTCTAAACATCATAATACTATTTGAACTTTAAACCCTTTATTAGATTCTGATTCAAAATTAATAGTTCCTTTTATTGCCCGAATACGGAATTCCATATTCTCCATACCATTTCCTTTAATTACTGGTCCTCCAATGCCGTTATCACTGTAATTTATATGTAAATGTTTGTTTTTACTTTCAAAAGAAAGCAAGATCAAGCTGGCTTCGCTGTGTTTTTTTGCATTTGTAAGCAGTTCGCCAAGCACCATATAGATGGTGTCTTTTTTTAGCTGACTAAACACCGTCCAATTTATCTGATCTAAATTTCGGGTAATGATAGACAGCTCTTCTGTCTTATACGAATTTAAACGGCTCGTTAGTTGATCTTTAAAATTAGCACCTTCGATCAGCGGACTATGGTCTTTAGAGATGTTTCGGGTTTCAATATAAATTTTATCTAACCGGTCTAAAATATGCTCGGGTACGCTATTGAGGTTCTGCAATTCAGAAAGTACCTGAAAGGTATCATTAGCAAGACCGTCGTGTACTTTTTTTGAAATGGAAGCTTCGGTCTGCCTGATCGTTTTGAGCAAGCGTGTTTTTTTACGTTGCTGCATCCATACAAGCCCACCTGTACCCATCACGAGTAGCAAAACAATTCCGGAAAGATATAAGGTATTTATCCGTTTTTGACGTTCATTTTCCAGCATTGCCTGCTGTGTTTTTTGCTGTTCTTGCTCCACATCATACTCCATCGCTGCATACGTATTCCGGTTGGCTTGTTTAACCGTGTTGATGCTATCGCTTAAAAACTTAAAACGCTGTGCAAGCGTATCGCTTTTTAGATTTACAAGAATTCCTAAAGCTTCGTGCTCATATTCAGGATCTTCTATTTGGTAAGACAGTTCTAATGCCTGCATGGCGTAGGTATTGGCACTATCTAAATTATCAGCTTGCTTATGATATAAGGCTAAATGCCGGTAGTTAGAAAAAAGTCCGTGAGGGTCGTTTAGTTTTTTTCGTAATGCAAGGGATTCGTGAAGATGCACGAGGCTAGAATCGTTTTTGGCTAGTAATTCCGTGTATCCCAAGTTGTCTAGAATGTAAGCTTTTAGATAATTTGACTCAATATTTTTAAGCATTTTAAATGCATATTTTAAAGTATCTGATGCAGGAGCATACGCCTGTTGTTCTCTAAGTACATTTGAAATAGTGATCATGATCTGTGCGCTGTCCGTTCCGGTTTCTGCGTGAGCGAGACTGCGTCGTTGCAACGCCAAACTTTTATCGTAGGCTTTCAGGTTTTTATAGAGTAGGCTTAACTGGTAATAAATGCGTTTACGGGTTGCAGTTGTTGATCGTGCAGTATCCTTTTTGGTAAGTTTTAAGGCCTCTACCAATATAGTTTCAGAATCATTATAAGCACCAATATTAAATTTACCGATTGCCAGAAGTTCTAAGTTATAAAGTGCTTGAGTATAATTTTTTTGTTTGAGGTTCTTCTGGTAGGCGTTTGTATAATAGCGTATCGCTTCGTTATAGATCGATGGATTAGAGGGGTTGAGTAAAACCTTGTAATAGTTGGCGACTGTAGTGTCTTTATTGATTGCCTGTTGTCCTATAGCCGGAAACTGAATAAATGAAAACACTAAAAAGAGGAATGAAAGATGGGGGTTTTTCATTCCTCAAAAATACTATTAAATTAATTATTTTCTGCTACGCTATCTTTGGGTGGAGGTGGCGGAACCATAGGTGGTACTTCACCACAACAGGCTTGCGACGAGGATAATTCTTCATCTAATATATCTGGATTACACGCATAAATACTCAGAGTAAGGAAAACCGTAAGGCTAATAAGAGGTATTTTTTTCATTTTGTATGTTTTTAGAATCAGACATACCTGTGGCTGTCTGTTGTTTTTAAATGAGGATTACAGACGGAAGTTTTCCGTCATTAAAAAGAAAGAGACGTCTCTCTTTGGGTGAGAAGTACGGTGTAGTAGAAGCAGTTTAACTACTTCTCAATCGTTAGATCTACAGCTACTAACACAGCTTTTTTTAAATCAAACAGCTTTTAATACCCTATGCACAAGGAGTTTGATTGATTTATGCAGCAAATGAACAGGGATTTTGACACAGGTGTGGGAAGAAGACAGGAAAGCTTCTGGAAATATTTTGGAAAAGGAAAATCCTGAAAGTTTCTAGTGATTTTAATAGGGAATTCAAACTGAAAAATGAGTCATAGAAAACTTATTGTAAACGCTTTTGAACGTGCAGAAAAAGAAGAGGAGCTTAAAGGAAATAAGAAACCTTCTAAGAGCGCTCGTGCTTTAGAGATTTCGGTAGCATTGTATGAGCAATCTGGAGTACAAATAGGAGAAAAGAGTTTGCGGAACTATTACAATCTGGCTCTAAAAAATACGGCAGGAGATATCAATATAGCTCAGGTCGAAGTAGTAAAGGGACTTTTGAAGTATTTAGCATTTAAAGATTATAAAGAGTTTATTTCTGAAAAAAAGGGAAGCTTTGATGCTGAAGTTGAGAGCGAACAAGAGGAGAAGATAGGTGAAGAAGAGCGAACAGGAGCATATTTGAATATTACAAGAAATACCATTGTATTATTAATTCCGCTACTTATGTTTTTCTTGGTTCTAGCTACTTTTTTTATTCCGTGTTGTATTCTGTTTAGAAAAACACGATTGGGCTGGTGTGGAAAATTTACGATTAGGAATAACCAGGCTTTTGAATTGAATTATGTTCAAATGGATTAGTGAATTAGATTTGACCTTAAGATATTAGAGTAACTGTTGAAATGTACTTTCTTGATAGTTTTATAAAATTGTATCTATGATTGAGTAGATTTTTGACGCACACGATATTCAAACTTAATAAGTTTTAAATTATTTAATAGTGGAGTCGGGCGGTAAAGCCAAATGTTTATTGTTCAGTTCTTTATAGGACTTCTCAAGGATTTTTAAAAAAGCGGTATACCGGATAGACTTTTTAAGGTGTTCAAAGGAAATATGCCCTATTTCTGTGATGATTTAATAAGAATTTCTATACTTAAAATTTTAGACACCCATAAACAACTATGTAAACTGCACCTTTCAAGTAGTTTATATTTTTTTAAACCTAAACCAGCACTTTCGGTTTAAAAAGTCTTTTGTCTGTACTAAACTAAGGGTATATTTGCCGCAATGTTCAAAAAGCGTAACGCACATATTATCCCGATTTTCTTTTTGGCGGCATTTGCCCTCCTGCGGATTTTAAATGTGCATACCTTTGTTCACGTTTTTGAAGATCAGCAGGAAGTAGTTGATTGTAAGTACTGCCATATGGTAGTTGCCAGCGATCAGGGAACTCCACTGACCACTACACCAGAAGCTTTAACGCATAATTACATTCATTTTGAAGCCTTGCAGGCTGTTGAAGTTAACAATGTTTATAATGAACCTACGCTCAAGCTTTTAAAGTTTTCCTATTTATTCAATAAGCCGCCTCCGGTGGTTTCCTAAGTACTGTTACGTCTTTTTTTGACTTCCGGCTTTGCTTGAAACCATACAATCTTTGGTTGAGGTCTGGGGGTGTACAGTACATTTTCGTTTAAGGATTTAAGCAATTTTACACCTGATTATTTACTAGCGGCCCTTTGATAGAACAGGCTTTTGGTCTGTATACTATTGAATTTACAGTGCAGCCTGTATACAGCCTAAGGGTTTTGATATCACAAAATGAGTGATGTCACCTATGGTTTAGGTGTTGTTTAAAATCCTTCCTTTTTCCTTTTACTTAAAATTTTTGATCAGACAGCAAGGAGCTCAATCTCTGGGTTTTGCTATCAACCTATTGGGGATTGCTGTCTGTAATCTTACAACCTATAAAACATAAAACTTATGATTCAAGCACTTAACCTTACTAAAAGGTACGGCTCGCATTTGGCATTAAACAACCTCAATCTGCAAATCAATCCTGGGGAAATCTGCTGTTTGCTGGGGCAAAACGGAGCCGGGAAGAGTACTACCATTAATCTTTTTCTGGGCTTTATAGAACCTACTTCAGGGAATACCCTAATTAACGGAGTTAACGTTCAGGATCATCCTCAGGAATCTAAGAATTATCTGGCCTATATCCCCGAAACGGTGATGTTGTATCCCAATCTTACGGGTATTGAAAATCTGGAGTATTTCTCCAGTCTGGCTGGTTTTAAGTACAGCAAGACTGAACTCATCGCGTTTTTACTCAAAACCGGTTTACAGGAAGAGGCGCATAATAAGCGTCTGGGTGGCTATTCTAAAGGGATGCGTCAAAAGGTTGGGATCGCGATAGCGATAAGTAAACATGCAAAAGCCTTGTTTCTGGACGAACCTACCAGTGGTCTGGATCCTAAAGCTTCTAATGAATTTACGAAGATCATCAGGCAACTCTCAGACTCTGGTACGGCAATTCTGATGGCAACGCACGATATTTTCAGGGCAAAGCAGGTAGCTCATAGTATAGGCATATTGCGCTCGGGCGATTTTGTCTCGCAAATCAAAGCTGCTGACATTTCTGCAAACGAGCTGGAAGAACTTTACCTACAAACCGTTTAATAACCCCTACACTCCAATACAATGATTTCCATAAAACAAGTGCTATTTTCTTTTTGCTTTATAGTCTTTGCTGAAGCAAGTGCGCAGCAAGTTACCGGGCAGGTGAAAGATGCCGATACAAATATTCCCATCCCGGGAGCCACAGTACAAATCAAAAATACCAAACAAGGTACCGTAACCGATTTTGAGGGCAACTTCCGTTTGAATGGAAGCGGCAGCTTAGAAATTTCGTATTTAGGCTATAAAACATCAACGGTCAATCCCGATTCTACTTTTGTTACTATTTATCTTAAAGCTGAAAATTTTGCCCTCGACGCGGTTGAACTTGTAGGCCGAAAAGCGCAAACTTATACCAGTGATTATTCATTCTCCGCAACGCGTACTTCAACCTTAAATAAAGATATTCCGCAGGCGATAAGTACGGTGACCAAAGAATTGATAGACGAGCAGCAGGGCATACAGCTCGCTGATGCTGTGAAGAACGTGAGTGGGGTTTCGCCCAGCAGTTTTTACAATCAATATTCCATCCGCGGGATCAGTCAGAACGAAGAGGGGCAACTGATTAACGGAATGCGTACCCGCCAGTTTTATTTTTTGCAGCCGTTGCTGGCCAATGTGGAGCGGGTTGAAGTTATAAAAGGTCCGGCAAGTGCTACTTTTTCAAGCGTAGATCCCGGCGGAAGTATCAATCTGGTAACCAAAAAGCCACTGGATGTGGAGCGTAACGAGGTTAAATTCACCACCGGAAGTTTTAGTACGATTATGGCCGCTGTAGACTTTACGGGTCCGTTGAATGAGGATAAAACCTTGCTTTACCGTTTTAACGGGGCCTATGTGGAAGCCAATAGCTACCGCGACAACATCAATAATACCTCGTTGTTATTATCGCCTTCGTTTACCTATTTAGCCAGTGAAAAAACCGCTATAAACGTCGAGCTGATCTACAGCGATATGAAGGGGAAATTAGATCGCGGTCAACCTATTTTTGGTGCCGAAGCCGGCGTGACCGATCTGAACAGTACCCCCATAAGTTTGAATCTGGGTGCGCCCAATGACTTTTTCAACTCCAAACAATTTATCATCACCGGAAATCTTACGCACCAGTTTACCGACCAGATAGGCTTTACCACAACCTACATGAAGCAGACCTGGAAAGAAGATTTACAAGAAAGACGCACCACAAATGGGTTTGGAGTTGATATCGATAACAATCCTGTATCCACCCTGGCCGCGATGCGTTTTATACACCGTCAGCAGTCGTGGAGTGTAGACAATGTCAATAGCTATTTTAATTTTGACTTCAATACCGGTGCATTCAAACACAAATTGCTGGTGGGGTATGATCTGCACAGCTGGGCAAAATTAGAAGGCGGAGGACAAAATCAGGCACGGGGCTATCTGTTGAATGACGGTTCGGTAACTAATGCTTTTGATCCTGCAAATGCCGCAGCATATCAAACCTATTCCTACGAAGGGATGATCTTGCCCAGACCTAATGTGCCGCATTACAATCTGGAAGACCCTAACAATACCCTGAATAACCTTACCGACTATAATTTTAACGGAAGGTCAGCTTTTCCTACCGCACTGACCGAGACCCACGCGGCGTATCTGCAGGAACAGCTTACCTATAAGCGCTTCCATCTTTTATTCAGTTTGAGACAAGAATGGTTCCGCGATGTGACCAACCGGGGTGAGGTTGATGAAATTTCGTTTACCAACAGGGCGCTGCTGCCGCGTATAGGGCTAACCTATACCGTTAATGACCAGATCAATGTGTATGGAACCTATCTGGAAGGCTTTCAACCCCAATCCAATACAGTTACTATTATGTCAAATACTGCAAATTTTTACGGCAGTACCGACGATTCGGCCAGTAGATTTAAGCCATTAGAAAGTGATTTAAAAGAGGTAGGTGCCAAAATCACCCTGCTGAAAAATAAGCTCCACATCAATACGGCACTCTTTGAAATAAATCAGAAAAACCTGTTGCTTAATGCCAACGTCCCTTCAGCTCCAGATTCTTTGGTTACCCGCGGAGCGGAGCGCAGTAGAGGTTTTGAAGTAGATGTTACTGGTTATTTGTTGCCCAACTGGCAGATGTATGGCTCCTTTAGCTACAATGATGCAAAGATTATTGAAGACAATGATCCGGCGCTTATCGGCGCCCGTAAGCAAAATACGCCGATTACAACCGCTACTTTGTGGACGCGTTATAACTTTTTGAGTACTTCAAAACTACACGGACTGGGAATAGGTTTTGGCGCACAACATTCCGGGGATAAAGTACCTACTTATGACCGCAGTTTTAAAACGCCGGCCTATACCTTACTGGATCTAGCTGTCTATTTTACACCCAAAAACAGCAACATCCAGCTCAATCTGGCGGTTAAGAATCTTACCGATAAAACCTACTGGGTCGGGGCTCAAAATTACCTCAGGTTGTTTCCGGGAGCGCCGCGTAACTTTTTAGCAACAGCAACATATAGATTTTGAAGATGAATAGTATCAGGAATATTATAAAAGTAGAATGGAAGAATATCATCAGGACCAAAACAGCCATGGTGCTAATTGGTGTCTTTGCGGTCCTGCTGTTGTTTTCAGCCTTTATAGGGGTGGAAAACACAGCAGAACAGAACAGCATACGCGAGACCTATCAGGAACAGGTGCACGATGATTACGTCAATCAGCCCGATCGCAATCCCCACCGGGTGTCCCACTACGGATATCTGGTTTTTAGAGAGCGTCCTGCGCTGAGTTTTTTTGAATTCGGGATTGAATCTTTTGCAGGAAACTCCATTTTTCTGGAAGCACACCGGCAAAACACCGTCAACCTGAGTGAGGCCGGCTTTTCAAACGGGATGTTGCGTTTTGGAGAACTCAGCATGGCGTTGATTTTACAATTGCTGGTGCCGCTCTTTATCTTTTTCATCGGTTATGGAACCCTTGCCGATTTAAAAGCCAACGGCGTGCTCAAGATCATGCTTGCCCAGGGCGTAAGTGCAAAGCGGCTTATTTGGGGTAAAACCCTGGGGATTTTCAGTTTTACCACGGTTGTTTTTATAGGAGCTATGCTTTTGATTTTTAGTATTGCATTTGTGGCGTATCCTGAAGCACTTACTTCAGCTGTGCTGTTACGCAGTCTTTTTGCAATGGCCCTTTACACGGTGTATTTCTTGATCTATTCGTGGATAACGGTGCTTATTTCTGCCAAAAGTTCGCGTGGAGGTGCAGCACTTATATCATTGATTCTGTTATGGATGCTTTGCGGAATTATTCTACCCAAAATGGCGCAAAATGTAGGTTATGCTTTGTTTCCCGCACCCTCCAAATTGGAGTTTGAGACCCGTATTACCGAAGACCTGGAGCAAGTAGGCGATTCTCATGATCCGGATGATGCGTATTATACCAGTTTTAGGGAAAAAACTTTGGCGGAATATGGAGTGGATGACGTTAAAGACCTTCCCTTTAATTATGCCGGACATTTAATGGCAGAAGGCGAGCGGATTACTACAGAACTGTACCGAAGCCATTTTGATGAGCTGATAGACACCTACACCAATCAAAACAGTATTGCAGCCTATTTGTCGTTTATCAATCCGTATTTGATGGTGCGCAATTTATCTATGGCAGCAACCGGGACCGATATGGCGCATTACATCGATTTTCAGAAACAAACCGAAGATTATAGATACCGGCAAACCCAGTACTTCAACGAACTTCATAAGAATGAAGTTGATGCCGAACGGAGCGGCACCCAGCGCCTGAATAGTGCGCGGTTTAAGGAAAGAGACCCTTTTGAATATGAAAACAGAGGGCTGTTCTGGGCCTTGTCTAATAATGTGATCACGTTGCTGGCGTTGGTGTTTTGGCTCATGCTTATCGTGTTGTCATTTTCTTTTGGTTTCAAAAAAATAAAATTATAATAATGAATACAGCATTTTTTAAACTCTTTGCAACCGAGTATAAAAACTTTGCCCGCAATCCCATAAGTATATTGGGCTTTGCAGTGATTTTTATCATAGGGATCTATGCTATTTTTCACGGAAAAAATACCGTATCCCAGCAGGAAGAAACCATTGATAAAATTGCGGAAATACAGGAAGCAGAGTTGTCTAAGAATAAGCGATTGTTTTCTGATAATCTGAGCTATTTTACCTATTATCAGTTTTATTACACGCAAAACGATCCCGGCAAATGGGCTGCTTTTTCTTTAGGACAACGTGATGTAAATAATTACAGTCTTAAGCTGCGTATACTTGCGCTTGAAGGGCAATTGTACGATACAGAACTCACCAACCCGATGACCTTATTATCGGGGAATTTAGACCTGAGCTTTTTGTTTGTGGTTTTGATGCCGCTGCTCATCATTGCGCTGTGTTTTAACCTGATTTCTTCAGAGCGGGAATCGGGTGTGTGGGCAGTAGTGGCTTCACAACCGTATTCGCTTTCCAGGATTATATTCTTAAAGTTTTCAGTGCGATTTCTTGCTATTTTGGGACTTTCTGTACTTCTATTGACAGCAGCTTTGTGGTTACTCGGGCTACCTTTTGATACCGATTTTGGTTTGGTGTTTTTATTGATTGTAGGTTACGAACTCTTTTGGTTTGCGTTGGTTTATGTGCTAACGCTGCTTAAGAAAAATTCAAACTACAATGCCGTCACGCTTTTAGGAATCTGGTTATTTCTGGTAGTGCTTCTTCCGGCATTAGGGAATGTTCTGGTTAACCGTTTCATACCCATACCGGAAGCCTTTTCGACCACCGTAACCCAGCGGGAAGCCTATCACGAAAAATGGGATATGCCCAGAAGGGAGGCGATGGAACCGTTTTATGAGGCTTATCCGCAATACCGATCGTACCCCATTCCTGAAGATGCATACAGCAACGGTTGGTATTACGCGATGCAATATGTCGCCGATCAGGAAGCCGGTAAAGATTCAAAATTGCTTTTTGAGAAGCTTGAAAAGCGTCAGGAAGTGAGTAAAAAACTCGGTTATTTTATTCCCAGTTTACTGCTGCAAAATACCTTTAACCGCATAGCGGAAACCGATTTGCAAGATCATCTCAATTATCTCGAAGCGGTAAAGAACTACCACAAAGCGATTTCTGAATTCTTTTATCCTCATCTCTTTAAAGGAAATTCTATTGATGAAAAGGACTGGGACGATTTTCCGGAATTTGACACTTATTAAATAAACAATTGAAACATTAAAAATCATGAAACATATAACAATCCTAATCCTTTTTATTTCTGTCCAATTCAGCTTTGGGCAGCGCTCTTTTACATTTGAAGGAACAGAAATCCCAGCAGGGACCAAAGCTCATTTTAAAATACCTGTAGAAGATTCAGGTGAATCCACTTTTATACCCATCACTATTTTTAATGGGGCAGCAGCAGGAGAAACGCTGGGTATCACGGCCGGTGTTCACGGATACGAGTATCCGCCTATTTTAGGGGCACAACGGCTTATAAAATCAATTGATCCCAAAAACTTAAAAGGTACAGTTATTTTGGTACAGGTAGCCAATTTGAACAGCTTCTTAAACCGAAAATCGTTTATGAAGCCGGAAGATGATGAAAACTTAAACCGCGTGTTTCCTGGAAAAAAGGATGGCAATTTGAGTGAGCAAATTGCTTACTATATATCCAATAGCATTATTAATCGGGTAGATTATTTTCTGGATATGCACGCCGGTGATGCTGCTGAAGATCTGATGAGCTACGGAGCCTATTACCGCAATGCGAATATGCCGGAAATTTCAGCAACCGGGAAGCGGATGGCATTGGCACTTGGTTTTGATCATATAGTAACGTTTAATACTGACGGTAAGGACTATATGAAAGCGGAAAACCCCAGTTTATATACTTCTGCTGAAGCTTTTAAAAGAGGAATTCCATCTACAGATATCGAATGTGGAAGGTTGGGTATTGCAGATATGCAAGCTGCTGCGCAGGTAGAACATGCCGTTCTGGGTTTGCTTCAGGAACTCGATTTTACATCAAATTCAAAAGAAGCTGCTCAAAATACTGCTAATATCATTACAGACCGAACCTATGCCGAGAGTTCTGTTTCCGGAATTTTCTATCCCTTAAAAAAAGCCGGAGACTATGTTGTTAAAGGAATGGAAGTGGGGTACATTACCGATTTTTTTGGGAACATAAAAGAAACCGTATATGCTGAAGCAAACGGACTCCTGTTACTGATTTTGGGAACTCCACCGGTTAATAAAGGAGAGACGCTTACGGTGATAGGACAATTTGAGCAGTAATCACTTTTCAGAATCAGTTGTGCATGGCTGCAGTTACTCCAGTCCTGTAAGTGCAAAATTCCCATCCTTTGAAGGAAGGGCCGGGGATGGATGTTTTTTTTATTTTAGAAAGAGTAATATGCATTAGTCACCTTTTAATTTTAACTCATAAAAGGCGGGCTAGCTTCGCTTCACCGCAGGAACTTCGGACCTGCAAATGCAAAATTCCCTTCGCTAGTGCTCAGCGGTCTTAAAAGCAAAAACTCCTGCTCAGGTAAACCTGGCAGGAGTTTTACGTTTTAATCCCTGGATGTTCAGTTACGAATATAATGATTTGCAGTTTGAGATCCACAAGATTCATTGTAGAAACCCAACTTTCTATTTAATATCCTTTTTTAAGTCTTGAGGATTTTGTCTAGTGTCGAAAATTGTAATTATTTCAATTTCCCTTGTATCCAATTTGATTCTGTAATAGAATCTAGTCTGTTTGGTTACGACACATTAATACGAATTCTTAAACTCTGATGATTTAGGACAACTATCCGGATGTATAGCTATTTGCTTAATTCTCTCGGTAAGTTTTAAAATGAATTTATCGCTACTTTTTAAGCCCCAATTTTCAACTAAATATTTTGAAAGTTTTAAGAGTTTAGCTTCGGCAAGCTCAGATAAAAATACATTCATCCGTTAAGATATTTTCTTTAAAAAAGATTCGTAGGAAATTCTTTTTCCATTATCTAAATCTTTTATGCCTTTCTTTATCTCTTTTTGTTCAGATAAATTTAATTCATCCCAAAAATCAATTTTTTCATTTTTCACAAAATCAGAGACACGTTGGATAAAATCAGAATTTTCGTTTTCTAATATGATTTTCAATAGTTCAATTTTGTTGCTTGAATATCCATATATTGTATTTTAAACAAATTTACGAATTTTATCAGTTGTTTTTTTACTGTTTGGCTAAGGTGAATTTTAATCTGGTCATTGAAACAAGTTTTGGAAAATTAAGCAGTTCTAGTCTAGGGAAGCTGAAAAGGCATCTTTTGTTTTACCGAAAAGTAAAGTATTAATCTAGAGGGTGCAAGTCACTTTTGGGAAGGGGTAATGTCTTGAAACATTAGTAAGTCACAAGGGTGGTGACCGTGAGGGCACATCTGAGGAAAGCGAGAACGAAAAAGCTTTAATTTCTGCTTATTAGAAGGCACTTCAAATTAGAGTCTCAAATGAAAAACCGATTGTATTTTTTATACTGCAGGCTTTACTGAATAATGAGATCAATTCTTTGAATTTTTTCATTTCATTTTAATGAGATTCTCTTGGCGTTTAATTCATAAATTTTTGTAGCTGCTTTGACAACTGGTCAACTCTTAAATTTTTGGCAACAATTTCTCCTTTATCATTTATAAGATAATTAGTAGGAAAGGATAAAACCCCATATTTCTTTACGAGGTTATTTTCAGTACTAGATAAAATTTGTTTCCAGGGAATTTGTGCCTTTAGTAAATATTTTTCCAGAGATTCTGGACTGTCGTTTGCAATACCAAGAAATTCAATTTTGTTTTTATCTAATTTTTCATATAAGGATTTTAATTCAGGCATTTCTATTACGCAGGGTCCACACCAAGTACCCCAAAATTCAAAAAAAAGATATTTTCCTTTATAATCATCTAATTGAATTGGTGTGTCAGAAAGAAAATCAGTGCCACCAAATGAAATAGCGGGAAATCCCACCTGCGTAGAATTTATGGCATCTTTAGCATTTGCCCTTTTTTGGATTCTTAGCTTTTGAGATGAAAAGTCAACCCCTAAATTCTTATATGTCTGTCCCTCTATTTCAAAGAATTCTTCAAGTTCTATTTTTTGATTATCCTGAATTTGTCTGCTGGAGTCAACCACGATAAGCGTTGATTCTTTATAGAAGGAAGGATCTGTAAATCCTGAGCTTACAATAAGGGTTTTGTCCTTATACTTAGCTTTAGCAAATTGGGGGAAATTTGCCAGAAGCGCACCTGATTTTTCTTTTAAAATGTTGTAGGCATATTTGATGCTCTTCACTTTATTATGAGAAAATACTTCACCATCAATCCAATGACATTTTTTGCTAAGCGCATCTATATCCTGAAGGTTGGTGCGGGGAAATTCATTAGGTGAAAAAGTTTCTTCGTCAGAAAAGTCTAAATTATTATTTGTGTCGATTCTATATTTAATATCTCCATTATCTAGTTTTGTGAGAGCAATATGTGAAAAACACTTTATCGGTTTCTCTGAAAGATCCAATTCTTTAAGATCCACATGTAGATGATTCAAAAATCCCTCGACAAATTGTTCTTCTAAATTACCCTGTTTATAGTTTTGATAGATGAATTGAATGGGATCGAATTGAATTATTTGAACTACAGGATTTTCCCAATTTGAAGGAATACCCGTTACTTCCATCTTAGTCTCTTCCCACGGCGTACCAGTAGTGCGATCTTGAAGATAAACATAGTTATAACTGGGAGCAAATGGTATAATTCCATTTACTATTTTAATATCGAGTTCTATAATTTCATCTTTCTCTCTATTTTGAGCCGAAGAGCAAACTGTAGTTAAAATTAAGAGAATTAGTAGTACTTTTTTCATGAAGATGATAATGATTATAGAGAATAAAAATTTATGCTGTTCAATTTAAACTTTTATGACAACTTATTCATTAGTCCTTGTGTTATTCATTCTTGAATACGCGTTAGGGCAATATAGGCTTACTTAAAATGTAAACACATTCCCTGTAAGCTTACGTGTATTAAGGGAATAAAACATGGAAATGACGATTTAATTGAAAAAGTCATTGAAATAATTCAATAATCCGGAGATAAGGAAGGTGTAAACTAAAATAGTCATTGGCATTTTATTTGACAGTATTTAATATAAATAAAAACCTCAATTTTTTTTCAAATATCCAATTTGCTAGCCGTGGTTTATAAATACATCGGGGGAGTAGTAGCAGGTATTAAAACCGATTCACTATCAAACATAACCAAAGTTAATCCCTTTCAATTTAGCACTTTTGATTAGTGCTGCTAATCTTTAATCAAATATCCATTATATACTTTAGAGCATGTTACAATTGCTTAAAATACTTTATCTATGGAAATCGAGATCATCATCTTAGCTAATCTCCCTTAACCATCATTTTTTCTTTCGAAAAGGCCTTTATAACGGCTAGGTTTTTTTGAAAGAAAAAATTAATCCCCGTTTTTCATATCAGCGTAGCAGCAGATAAATGAGAGCAAATGCTTGTGAAAGAAAAAGAAGCAGGACTAGCACTAGCAACCAATTCGGAATCGTTCGAGAGTGCTTAGTAAGTTTTAAGATTTCTTCCTGATTTTCCTGTTGAGTTGTTTGCTCGAGGTGTAGGTTTCTAAGATGCTCTTCAACTAGTTTTTCAATCTGAGTACTGTCTGCTTTTATAGCTGTGCTTTTCAGTTTTTTTTCAATCTTTTCTAGACTGTTGACTTCTTCCTTAAAGGAATACAATTCTTCAACTAGCAGTTCTGAGATTAGTTCAAGCTTTGTCATATTCCAATTCCTTTATCGATTACAATTTTTAGCACTTTCTTAGCCACAGCTTTAGCAAGGCTTGGTGCGATGGGCACGCTTGTTCCTGATAAAACAACACTTTTTGCACGGTTGATAGACTTGCAAATTACTTGCGGACATCGGGCGGAACGACCGAATTTTGACTGTTTCAATGTTTATAGGGCTTCACAAGGGGTGTGAAAAAAGGGATACCGAATTGGTGATGCGTTAACAAAATTTAACTTTTAACAATTTTTCAGTGAAGATTCTCTAACGATGAGCTCAGTTTTAAGAGATATAGTTTCAGACTTAATAGATTCTTCTTCATCTTCAATAAGACGAATAGAAAGTTTTGCTGCTTCGGCACCCATTTCATACGCGCGGTCATTTATTGTTGTGATGTGGGGTTCTATAACTCGCGAAATTGGATAATTACTAAATCCTACGATAGCCGTTTCATCCGGAATTTTAACACCTGCTTTCATAAATACCTGTAATGCGCTTACCGCTGTATAATCGTTAGCACAAAATATCCCGTCCGGTAAATCAGTCTGCTTTAAAAACCGGCTAGCTTGTATGATCCCTTCCTCGTAACTTAAGTTATGGGTCTGACCTACTAAATTGGCATCGAAATTCAGTTTATATTTTTTTAATGCTGCTTTATAACCTTCAAAGCGTGACTTAAATATTGCAGTTGATTGGTTACCGGCAATATGAGCAATACGCTTACAGCCTTTAGTAATTAAATGCTCGGTTGCCGTAAAGGCCGATTCAAAATCATTGATGACAATGCTGTTTACATCAAGGCCTGTAGGAACCCGGTCATAAAAGACCAGAGGAATTCCCAGACGTTTGAATTTTTTAAAGTGATCGTACTTATCGGTTTCAATAGATAAACAGACAATTACCCCTTCAACCATTTTATTCTGAAGGATTTTTGTGATTTCCTGTTCCCGTTTTAATAAATCTTTAGACTGAAAAATGGTCACATTATAACCTTCTTTGTATGCAAAATCCTCAATCCCACTTATAACCAGTGAATGGAAATAGATGTCTATTCGGGGAACAATTATACCTATTGAACGGGTCTTTTTCTTTCTGAAACTCGAAGCAATGGAGTTAGGTATAAAGCCTAATTCTTCGGCCTTTTGTTGGACTAATTTAGTGGTTGTTTCACTTATTCCAGGGTGATTTCCCAAAGCTCTTGAAATGGTAGAAGCCGATAGATTTAGTTCTTTAGCTAAATCCTTAAGAGTAGTCCTTGATTTTTTCATAAAGGAGTAACAAACGTTTGCGTAAATATACATAAATACATATAATAACGATTTGAATATTAAATTATATTAAAGTTGTTATATGTGTTTATAATGCGATATGCGCAGTATTTAAACGTTTTTGTAAACTATTTTTCATAAAAAATGCTAAAATAATCAGTGCAAACGTTTGCATAATGTAAAACTTAAGTTTACATTTGGAGCAATCAATTGCTTTTTAACAGTCTAATCGATCAACGAATCTTAATTATGAACGAAAAAAACAAACTCCATCTCCTGAGGTTTAAAAGAAGCGAAAATTCCGTTTCACGGCTGGTTTCTACTACAGTGCTTTTCTTTTTTATTTCAGTCCTGACTTATGCTCAGGAAACAACGATTTCAGGAACTGTAACCCATGCCGGCACCGGAGAGCCTCTTATAGGTGTTAACGTCATACTGAAAGGAACTTCAAAGGGTGTTTCTACAGATCTTGATGGTAACTACACCATTACGTTACTACCTGCAGATGCTGTTTTGAGTTTTACCTTTTTGGGTTTTGAGTCCAAAGAGGTTATGGTAAACGCACATACTTCAATTGATGTAGCACTCACTCCGGTTACCAGTGAACTTGATGAGCTGGTAATTGTGGGTTATGGTAAAAAGAAGAAACGTAATTTGACCGGTTCCATCGCTTCTGTGGGAAGTGAGGAGATTGAAAAAACCAACCAGCAAGACGCGGTTTCCATCTTACAGGGTAGAGCTGCCGGAGTACAGGTGACTTCAAACTCTGGTGCTCCGGGAGGTGCTATGACCATCAGGGTAAGGGGTAATTCTTCCTTAAACTCGGGTAACGACCCTCTGTATGTGGTAGACGGTGTCCCTATAGAGTCTAATAGTTTATCGTCGCTCAACGGAACTGAAAATTTTGGATTAAATCCCCTTGCAGATATTAATCCGGGAGATATAGAATCTATTGAGGTATTGAAGGATGCCGCTTCTACTGCTATTTACGGTTCACGTGCAGCAAATGGTGTTGTTATGATAACGACAAAAAGAGGTAAAGAAGGTAAGGCGCAAATCAATTTAAACATATTTACCGGAGTAAGTGAAATCACGCGGAAATTGAGTGTATTAAATGCAAGTCAGTACAGGGCGGTGATACTCGATTCGTATCGCAATATGGAGAATCCCACTGAACCTACTTTTGCTGTTATTGATTCGTTGAGTCCCAGAAATAATGGAGATGTAGATTGGCAAGAAGAACTTCTGCGCATTGCGCCCCAATATAAAATTGACCTTTCGGTACGCGGTGGCTCAGAAAATGTAAAATACTCTTGGAGTTCATCGTTTCTCAATCAGGACGGGATTATTATAAACAACAATTACAAGCGGGTAACCTCGCGATTAAATGTCGATTTTAATGCGTCCGACAAATTAAAGTTTGGTCAGAGTATATCGTATACCAATGCTATCAATAACAGAATCAATGCCGGAGGATCGGGGAACTTAAGTGTGGTGCGTGAATTATTGATACGACCACCTTCCTACGCTATGTACCTGCCTGATGGATCTTTAAACGGATATCAGTTTGGAAAGCGAAATCCGGTAGGTCTGGCTGAATTGGCAACACATCTTAATAAAACAAACCGAATCATAGGTAATGAATATGCTGAATATGAGTTTACCGATGCGCTAAAATTGAGAAGTAATGTAAATCTTGATTTTGTCTCTATGAAAGAAGATGAGTTTATACCATCAGTACTTGATTACAGACCGGGTTATAATACCGGGGCGGTTCGCTCATTGACTAACCTGACCTGGGGTAATGAAACCTATTTGACCTATAATAAAGAGTTTAATGAGGTTCATAATTTTTCGGGACTACTCGGTTTTAGTTTTCAAAACTGGAAATACGAACAAACTGGTCTGGATGGCATGTTTTTCCCCAGCGACAACATAAGAACGCTAAATGGGGCGGGAACGATTTCCGGTCAGGAAGTAAACATCATTACAGAGCATTCCATGCTTTCGTATTTTGGACGACTGTCTTATGATTACAAAGGCAAATATTTAGCTGAAGTAAATCTGAGAGCCGATGGCTCTTCCCGTTTTGGGGCAGATAACCGATTTGGATACTTCCCTTCAGCCTCACTGGGATGGCGTTTTTCTGACGAAGCCTTTCTTAAGGATAATACGGTAATTACCGATGGTAAATTCCGATTTAGTGCCGGTCAAACCGGTAATGAAGCCATAGGGAATTATACTTCGCAAGGTGAGTTTGCAGTAGGTGTTAATTATCTGGATTACTCAGGGGCTGCTCCAACGGTAATGCCTAATGCAGGCTTAACTTGGGAAACAACCACGCAGTACGATGCAGGTTTAGATCTTTCCTTTTGGAAAAACAGAGTCATGTTAACTGCCGATTATTACGTGAAACTCACGGAAGATTTACTGTACAATGTGCCAATACCCCGAACAACCGGTTTTTCATTCATCACTCAAAACATTGGAAGCATAGAGAATAAGGGGATTGAGTTTACCCTTACAACGCGCAATCTGGTAGGAGATTTTAAATGGGATACCAACTTCAATATCAGTTCAAACCGCAATAAGGTTACAGACCTCCCTGATGAGCTTTTAACCAATGGGTTTATCCAGAATGGGAATTACCATATTCTAAGAGAGGGTTTGCCTATAGGTACGTTTTACGGTTACCAGTTTAACGGGGTTTATTCCAGAGATGAAGACAATGTAAATGGGGTGACTAACGGCTCACAAGGTGCTGTCTTTAAAGGAGGAGATCCTATCTGGGAAGATGTAAATGGCGATAACATCATTGATACCGATGACCGTCAAATTATAGGAGATGCAACACCTGATTTTTATGGAGGTATTACCAATAATATTTCCTATAAGAATTTAAGTTTAAGTGTATTCTTCCAGTTTTCTTATGGTAATGACATCTATAGTGAAATCAATCACCAACGTAACTCAGTGGTTCGCTACAATAACCTTTCAACTCTTGCACTTGACAGATGGAGAGAGCAGGGTGACGTTACCAATTTCCCGAGACCAATACAGGATGATCCCTTACAAAGTGATAGCCGTATTCAAAGCCGTTGGGTAGAAGACGGCTCTTACATTAAATTGAAGAACGTAAACCTGAACTACAGTTTTCCACAGGCTTTGATAGGTCGTTTCGGTTTCTCTAAACTAGATGCTTATGTAACTGCTACAAATCTTATCACCTGGACCAAATACACCGGTTTTGATCCGGATGTCAATTCTTATAGTGGTTTGCGTGCCGGGGTTGATGAGGGGGCATATCCTCAAAGTCGTACGGTTATTTTAGGTTTGAATTTTGGATTTTAAGACAAAAAAATAAAGAGATGAAAAATATAGAAAAGTTTATACTGGCCGTTGTATTCTTAGGCACTGTATCGTGCTCTCAGGATATTTTAGATAAAGAACCCAAAAGCAGTTTTTCTGCACAGGGGTTTTATAAAACAACAAGTGATGCACAGGCTGGCGTGTATGGCATATATGCTTCTTTACAATCCAATTATCGCATCAACTTTGCGTATTGGGGAGAAGGAAGAGCAGATGCTGTGGCAACCAATCATTCAGGTGATCCTTCGTTATTAGCACAAAACACGCTCAATCAAACGATGAGTTCTGCACAATGGAATTCCTTGTACCAAACCATCAGTCGCGCAAATTATGCGATAAAATATGTTCCTGAAGTATCTCAGGGGGAATTGGGTTTGCGACTGGTAGGTGAAGCCCGCGCATTAAGAGCGTTATCCTATTTTTATGCGGTGCGCGTTTGGGGAGATGTGCCTTTGATAATAGAACCTTTTGAAAGTGCAGAACAGGATCTCTTTGTTGAACGTACCGATAAAGAACTTGTTTTAGATCAAATTGTAGAGGATCTTAAATTTGCAGCCGAAAATTGCAATACCAATTTTGGGGGAGAACGGGATCGTGTTTTAATAACGCAGGGCGGAGCCAATGCATTGCTTACCCAGGTGTATATGTGGAGAAAAGATTATCAAAACGCAGCCTTAACTGCAGATTTGGTTTTGGATAACTCCCTGTACTCACTGGTGAGTATGGCAGACTGGTCTAATATTTTTACCACCGGTTTCTCAAATGAAAGTATTTTTGAGGTGGGGTATAATGACGTTCAAACAAACGCTTTGCGTGTGTTGTACGCTTTAGGATCAGATAGTGATTACTTTCCCAGTGAACAATTTAGAAACTCCTTTGAAGACGGTGATTTAAGACAAACCAAGATTTACGACACCACTGCTGCTCAACCCCGTAAAATCTGGAAATACTTTGGTGAAGGTTTTAATGATGAGAGTCCGGATCCTTCTTCAAACAATATTGTTTTAGTGCGCCTTGCCGATATTATATTATTAAAAGCTGAAGCTCTAAATGAATTGGGGCAAACAGATGAGGCACTTGACCTTTTAAACAGAATTAGAACAAGAGCCGGTCTTCCAGATTTGGATGAGGCTGATGCTATTGCCGCCTATGGGGATGTGCAATCTGCAATACTACACGAGCGCTCTATTGAACTCAGTTATGAAGGGCATCGCTGGTTTGACCTGTTAAGAACCGATAAGGCGATTGAAGTGATGCAGCCTATAAACGGGTTGAGTGATGCGGCAAATTTGGTCTGGCCTATACACGAAGACGCCTTAAATAGAAATCCTAATCTTGATCAAAACTCATTTTACCAATAAGTAGATGAGCGTTGTTCGGCAATGTTTAATTAATAAAATTAAGATGATGAAGAATTTAAAAACTGGTTATTTCTTGCTAATTGGGATTTTTAGTGTTCTGATTACGAGTTGTGAAATTCAGGAGAATTTTGAATATCCATACTCGGGTTCAACAGGTAATCTGGGTGTAAATGCTTGGGAGTTTATACAGGCTAACGATTCGCTTGTTTTGCTCGAAGCAGCAATTGAACGTGTAGGCCTGGAATCCAGTTATTCCTCAATGGATGCTAAAACGTTTATAGCTCCAACAAACAGTGCCTTTGAGAGCTATTTGGCAACAAACTCATACACTTCCTTAGAAGATGTGCCCTTGCCTATACTTAAAAATACCCTTAACTATCATATAGTTAATGAGGTAGTTTTATTTACAGACCCGGAACTTGCAGACAGCAATAACCCCATTGCGTATGATACCGAAAATGGTCAGATTATGTTTCTGTCTCACAATACTAATTATCAAGGCATTGTAAATCAGGGAACCAGCATGCAATGGACGATTTTAACTTCAAATCTGGTGCCTACTAATGGCGCGATTCACGTAGTTCCTTCCATAGTATTTTATTCTGCTCCCGCTGCAGACTTGAATGTTCCGGACCCATCAGTTAAGACAGATACTATTTATCCTAAGCACGATACTTATATAAACGGGGGTTCAAGTTCTGGTGTTAATTACGGAAGGGATATCCTTATGAAGGTTAAGAACGTTACCGGTAATGGAGATTTTGACCGTAAGGCTTATATGATGTTTGATTTGAATGAGTTTGATACCGAAGGCGTAATTACAGATGTTAGACTAGACATGGCAGTGAAGTTTACTGCGGCAAAGGGGGTTAGCATGAATCTTTTTGCGGTAAATGATACCCTATGGAATGAGTCAAGTTTAACTTTTGACAATGCGACTCTACCTACAGGCGACCCTGTTACCAGTATAACAACAACTAAAATCAGCACATTCGCTTTTGACGTGACTGACTTTTTCAACAGTTTACCTAAGCGCCAAAGTGTTTCATTTGTTTTGGATGGTCAGCCGGGAAGTGACGAAACTGATGAGTTTGCTACAAAAGAAAATACAAGCTTAAATGCACCCATGCTCATTGCAACCATTGCTTCGGGTAACAACGTTTTAAACCTTGAGACCAATACGGGTTTTACAGTTGCCAGCGGAGAGACTTTTGTACTTAACAGTGAGGTTCTCGAGGTTACGGGTGCTTCAGCAGCAGATATTATATTCACCTTAGAACAGGGCCCTCAAAACGGCTGGCTTATTAGGGGAGCAGATATCTTAAAAACAGGCGATCGTCTTACCCAGCAGGATGTAAATGCTAAAAATTTAGTTTACATCAGTAATGGTACGGGTACTGAAGATAGTCTGGTGCTATCGGCAAGAGACCGCGCAGGATCAAGCTTAGACAGCTTCAGTGTAGATATAACCATTCAATAGTAAAACAGCATAAGATGGATTTAAATTTTGGTATTAAACATACCGTAATAGGTTATGTACTGATGTTATTTGTACTCCTATTCAGTTCTTGCGCAAGCTCTCAGGAGAATGAAGAACTGCCTGTAGTAAACTCAACCCGTATTATCAATTTCTCTGGTTATGAATGGATAGTACGTACTAGTGATGAAGGAAAACAAGGCCCCGGACCCAACTATTTTTCAGATTCTGAAGAAAACGTTTGGGTAGATGCTGAAGGCCGATTGCATCTTAAGGTTGTAGAACGTGATGGTAACTGGTATTGTTCCGGAGTGATTCTGAAACAATCCTATGGTTTTAAAAAATATGTTTTCTACGTAGGAAGCCGGGTAGATAATCTGGATGAAAATATTGTAGGTGGACTTTTTACCCATATTACAGATGATGAAGAAATAGATATTGAATTTTCACGCTGGTCTGATCCCGATAATCAGAATTCGCAGTTTGCTGTTCAACCTTCTTCTAAAGCAGGAAACAAAAAGCGGTACGATTTAGATTTAAAATTTACTAAATCCACGCATTTCTTTGACTGGAAACCTGAACGTATTGAGTTCGCCAGTTATCAGGGGCATAACCTAACTCCTGAAGCGGATGCGATCGTCGATACCTGGACCTATACCGGCGAAAGCATACCACCTCATACAGCAGAACGCGTAAAAATCAACCTGTGGCTCTTTAGAGGCGCAAGTCCTGCAAACGGTACAGGAGGTGAAATGATTATTGATCGTTTTGAAATGTATTAAGTCAAAAAAATAAATTATTCCAACTCAGTGAATTCCTATTCGCTGCTCTAAAAAAAAACTAAATGCTAGAATCTCGCGAAGATATAAATGTCCTTTCAACAGGAGAACTAACCGGCATCGCTGCAGGAAAAAAAATTGAAGCCTGTATTGTGAAGTTACAGGAAGAGAAAGAAACCATACGCATTGTTTTTGCTGCAGCTCCCTCGCAGGATGCCATGCTTGATTATCTATCAAAGTCAAAAATTATCAAATGGAACGCTATCATAGCTTTTAATATGGATGAATACATTGGCTTGCCTGAACATGCACCGCAATCTTTTGCCAATTATCTGGAGGAGAACCTTTATTCTAATATAAATCTAAAAGAAAAGCATACGATTAATCCCGGGTCTGATATTGATGCAGAATTGAATCGTTATGCCCACCTCATTAAGGAAGCGCCTATAGATATTGTGTGTCTGGGAATAGGGGAGAATGGCCATATCGCCTTCAACGATCCTCCTGTAGCAGATTTTGATGATTCACACGTAATAAAAGCAGTACATTTAGATAAGCCCTGTAGAATGCAGCAGGTTCACGATGGCTGCTTTGAGAAGCTGGAAGACGTTCCGGAAAGAGCATTAACCCTTACAATACCTACTCTGTTAAGCGGTACGTTTTTGTTTTGCGTAGTACTCGGAGCAAAAAAGAGTGCCGCTGTTAGAAATACATTTGCAGGGAAAATTACAACTGCCTGTCCTGCGTCAATACTTACCACGCACGAGCACTGTGAGTTTTTCTTTGATGAAGCAGCCTTTAAGGAGGCCAGAGCAATTAAAAGTAAAATCTTAAACGATTAAAGAATAGCATTTATGAGATTTCATTTTTTGTATAAAACCATTTTTTTACTCTACCTTTTAGTGGCAAGCTCATGTGGTGTACTCGCTCAGAACGAACAGCCGGATTTTAAAGTCAAAGGATTTCATCTTGATTTACGAATTCAGGTGATGACGCCTGCTGCTCTTAAAGCTTTTGCAAAAGAGCTTGCAGATTTAGGTATGAATACACTGGTGATGGAGTATGAGGCAACCTACCCGTTTAAAAAGCATGCCACTATTACAAATGAATACTCGTACACCCGGGAAGAAATTAAAGAGTTTATAGGCTATTGCAAGTCCATAGGAATCGAAGTTGTTCCGCTACAGCAGAGCTTAGGGCACTTAGAATACATTTTAAGAAACCCTAGATATAGTGAATTAAAAGAAGACCGGCAGGATATTTCGCAGGTGTGCCCTATGAAGATCGAGGAAAGTAAAGAGTTGTTTACCGAACTGTTTTCAGACCTGGCAGCGATGCACGACTCAGATTACATTCATATAGGGGGTGATGAAACACGACTTTTAGGCCATTGTCCCTTGTGTCAAAAGCGGGTAGAAGAAGTAGGGAAATCCAAGTTGTTTGTAGATTATATGTCTATGATCACTCAGATAGTTGTTGATCTGGGTAAAAAGCCGGTAATGTGGGCAGATATTATTCTAAAACATCCCGAAGCCGCTGAAGAATTACCCAAGGAAACCATTTTTGTAGATTGGAACTACGGCTGGAAAATCAATCATTTTGGTGATATACCGGCACTTCAGGATAAAGGCTTTTCCTTTTGGGGGTCTCCCGCCATTCGCAGTCACCCGGATAACTGGTATGTGACAGACTGGAAAACACATTTTAAAAACCAAAGAGATTTTATTCCGTATTCGCGTAATGCTGGGTACGAAGGTATGGTGATGACTTCGTGGTCTACCAGCGGCGTATACGGTTTTACCTGGGATGTAGATTATAGTGTGGTTGATATGGTGCAGCTAAGAAATACTTATCCGCTCTCCGGGTTTAGAATTTTAATCGCCAGCTATGCCGAAGCTTTAAAGACTAAAGACACGCTCGATACCGATAGATTTATTGAAAACTACGCCAAAACCCACTTTGGTTTGTCTACTGAAGATACCCGGCGGTTTGTAACTTTTTTGAACAGCAAGCCGGAGTTAATTGTAAACGGAAAGCCCAAAGAAAGTGAAAGTATAGCAGCGATGATTGAGTACTTTGATCCTATAAGGGATGAACTTCTTAAAGTTGAAGTAAAGAATCATAAGGACGAATTTGCCCATTTTAAGCTTATGGCAGACTTAAGGATGCATTACCTCAATTTTAAACAAATAGAAGCGGCTTATAATTCTGAAGAATACACCAGTGATCAGGCTCCGCAACTGTTAAATCAACTTGATGTATTGCTTGCGGAAGCTAATGATTTAAATGAACGTTTTTATAGCCTGAATAAAGACTTTTTGTACGATGCAGAATTGAAGGATCAAAATGCATTACGCTTACAACAAGTTGAGGTTTTATACGACCGCTTGTCAAAACTGAAATAGGAATTTAGTTACTAACAGACAGACCTTACTCTACATGGAATTACTAGACTGGATTGTATTATCGCTGTATTTTTTAATGCTGTTGGCAATAGGATTGTGGGCCTATTTCCGGGTTAAGAATTCTGAAGATTTTTATACAGCCGGCGGTAAATTGCCGTGGTGGCTGTCTGGTATTTCACATCATGTATCGGGGTACAGTGGTGCTGTGTTTGTGGCCTATGCAGGCATCGCATACACCCATGGGTTTACCCTGTATGTTTGGTGGGCTTTTACGGTAGGTATAGCAACAATGATTGCCGCGTTCTACATAGCACCCAGGTGGTCACGTTTGCGTATTTATGCAGGCATTCAATCTCCTACCGAATATTTGTTGTTACGCTATAATTTAACTACGCAGCAACTTATTGCGTGGACAGGTGCCATCATCAAAGTCTTTGATACCGGTGGAAAATTGGCTGCTATTGCTGTGCTTTTAAATGTGTTTAGTGGGACCTCCATAACTTTCGGGATTCTTCTGGTGGGTACCATTTCGTTGATTTATATAACCATTGGCGGTCTCTGGGCAGATGTATGGAATGACTTTGGTCAGTTTGTCGTGCAATTGCTGGCAGGCTTGACGATGTTTGTAATGATAGTTATCAAATTAGATGAGGGTTTTAAGGGCATTTTTACCATGTGGGAGCGCCTGCCTAAAGGGAATTCTGATTTCTTTAATGATCCCTATACCTTATCTTTTGCTTTGGTGATGCTGGTCATAAATTTCTTTAGTTACAGCGGCGGAACCTGGAATTTGGCCACTCGATTTATATCTTCTTCATCCGGGAAAACAGCAAAGAAGGCGGCGATTTTATCTTCGTGCCTGTATTTTATATGGCCCCTTATTTTATTATATCCCATGTTTGCCGCGCCATTGTTTTTTGAAAATCTTTCAGATCCTACCTTATCCTATGGTAAAATGGTCTTAGACTTTCTTCCACAAGGTCTGGTAGGGCTTGTTTTGGCTTCTCTGTTTGCCAATACACTTTCGATGACGGCTTCAGATTCCAATACCGTTTCGGCGGTGATAAGTAGGGATATTTTACCCAATCTCTTTCCGAAGATCAAAAGTTTTTCAAATAAAAAACTACTTCAACTCGCCCGCATAACTACACTCAGTTTTACCATACTCACCATAATTACAGCATTGAATGCTGGTGTTTTCGGTGGTGTTTTTGGCTTAATTATTTCTTGGTTTGCGGCATTATTAGGGCCAATTGCAATCCCGATGATTCTAGGACTTTTACCATTTTTTAAAAAGAGTGATGGTCGGGTTGCGATTATTTCTATAGTTGGTGGTTTGTGTTTTTTCGTTACACTCAAATTTTTTCCTGTAGATTCTTTTGCGCTTGAAGTTGGTGGTCCTACGTTGGTATCATTTATTTTATATAGTATTCTCGGTTTTTTCAACAAACGGGAAGTACCGGAACGTATTAACACATTGCATCTCAACCTTGATACTAATCATTAAAACCCAAACAAGATGTCTGGCATCTTAACAGGAATACATTACAAGACCGAACAACCTATTACGCTGGAAATCAAATCTGGTCTGATAGAAAAAATAAGCGCTGCTTCAGATTTTAAGCCGAATCGCTTCATAGCACCCGGTCTGGTAGATTTACAAATCAACGGTTTTAAAGGAGTTGACTTTAATGAATCAGGCCTGAATGAAGACAAGGTTTTAGAAATAACTCAGGAATTATTTAAAGAAGGAGTTACCGGTTATTTCCCCACACTAATTACCAATAGCGCTGAAGCAATCAGCAATACGCTTAAAATTCTTTTACAAAGCTGTACCGAATGTCAAATCATTAACGAAAGCCTACTTGGGATCCATCTGGAAGGTCCTTTTTTATCTGCTGAAGATGGTCCGCGGGGAGCACATCCTTTACAATACATACAAAACCCGGATTGGGAGCTTTTTTGCAAATGGCAGGAAATCTCACAGGGAAAAATACGAATCATTACATTGGCTCCAGAGTTGCCCGGGGCAATTTCATTCATCAAAAAGTGTGTCGCTGCAGGGGTGACGGTAGCGATAGGACATACCGCAGCAAGTCCAGAACAAATTCAGGAGGCTGTAAAAGCCGGGGCTCGCTTTTCAACGCATCTGGGTAATGCATCGCATTTGGTTTTGCCTAGGCATTCCAATTATATCTGGGAGCAATTGGCTTCAGAAGACTTATGGGCCACCTTAATCGCAGACGGTTTTCATTTGCCGGAATCCTTGCTTTCCGTGCTTTTGAAAGTGAAACAAAACAAAAGTATTCTGGTAAGTGACGCGACAAAATTCGCCGGTTTACCACCGGGTTCCTATCAAAGTCATATAGGTGGTTCGGTAGAATTAGCTGAAAATGGCCGGCTTTCTATGAAAGGCAGTCCTAAAATGCTTGCCGGTTCTGCCCGCTCACTATTGGATTGTGTTGATCATTTAATCAGTACAAAATTAGAAACCACCGTAAGCGTTTTTGATATGGCTTCTTTAAGACCCAATGAACTTTTAGATAACACTAAACGCTGTGGGTTGAAAGAAGGAAACATAGCAGATCTTATCGTGTTTGAAAGAAATTCAGGCATAACAAAAATTATACAAACCGTTAAATTCGGGGAAGTTGTTTATTCCCTTTAATGAACCTAATTATGAAACTACTCACAGCTTTTAACTATAAAAAATCACATTTATTAATCCTTCTCCTTTTCTCCTTATTACTGTTCCACAAGCAGGCCTTGATTGCTCAAGATCAGGTACAAATCATACCCCAGCCGTCATCAATCAGTTATGGCAATGGCAGCTATGAATTAGGCGATAAGGTAAATATTCAAGCTTCAGAAGATCTTGAGAATGAAGTACAATTTCTTTCCGCTTTGCTCGAAAAAGGATTCACCAAAACACCTAAACTATCTAAAAAGAAAAAAGGGATTGTTCTAACCTTAGATAAAGCCTTAAAAAATGAATTGGGAGAGGAAGGCTATACGCTTTCTGTTAAGAAAAAAGGGATTTTTATAACAGCTTCTACCGCTACTGGTGTTTTTTACGGTCTACAGTCTTTTAGACAATTACTTCCGGTAGATTTTGAGTTTCATAAACAGGAGAAGGCTATTGAAATTCCATTTGTTGAAATTACCGATAAACCCCGTTTTCCTTGGCGTGCTTTTATGTTGGATGTATCCCGACATTTTCAGGGAAAAGAAGTGGTTAAGAATATTCTTGACCAAATGGCGATGCTTAAAATGAACACCTTTCACTGGCACTTAACAGACGATCAGGGCTGGCGTATTGAGATTAAAAAATATCCCAGATTAACCGAAATTGGATCTAAACGAAAGGACACTCAACTAAGTAGAAAAAGTGAAGAACGCGTAGGAAAACCGCACGAAGGATTTTATACGCAAAGCGAAATTAAAGAGATTTTAGCATACGCCGAAAGTAAGCACATTACTGTTGTACCCGAGATTGAGATGCCAGGTCACGCAACTGCAGCAATTGCCGCCTATTCCTGGTTGAGTTCTATGGGTTTGCCACAGGAAGTGTCTGTAACCTTTGGTAAACTGGACGATTCATTTAATATAGCAGATCCTGAAGTAGTAAGCTTCTTAACCGATGTGTTGGACGAAGTAATCAATTTGTTTCCGGGTCAGGTTATTCACATAGGTGGGGATGAAGTGAATTTTAAACCCTGGGAAGATTCAAAAATTGCTCAGAATTTTATGCAGAAAAAGGGTTTGGAAACACCAATTGATTTACAGGTTTATTTTACTAACCAGATTTCGAATTACATAGACAGCAGGGGTAAACGTATGATGGGATGGAATGAAATTATGGGAACAGACATTCACGAAGATAATGGTGAAACTAAAGCCGAAGCTAAACAGAAGCTTGCAAATTCTGCCATTGTTCATTTCTGGAAAGGTGATCTAAAACTGATTAACGAAGCAGTAGCGGAAGGTTATGATGTGGTAAATTCCAATCATTGGGATACCTATTTAGACTATACCTACGAGCGTACCCCCTTATCAAAATCTTATGCCTTTAATCCCATTCCGGAAGGTTTAAATGAAGAATACCATTCAAAGATTCTCGGCACAGGAGCGCAAATGTGGAGCGAGTGGATTCCCACGGTTGCCAGTATGCAACAGCAGGTGTTTCCGCGTCTGGCGGCTTATGCAGAAGTGGGTTGGACCGCCCTGGAAAACAAAGATTTTCAACGATTTGAAGAAACGATGCAATTAATAAAACAACGCTGGGAATTTATGGGTATTCGTTTTTACAATGGAAATTAAAGATTGAGCAACTCTTACAGCTAATAAAAAATAAATATGCAAGTAAAAATTAAAAGTTCAAATCTCATTGGTTACGAGCCGGCAGGTAAATTTGAAGAGACCCGCTTTGAGAAGATACACAACATCAGTTTTGAACAATCAACACAGGCTTCGGCTATTGTAGCTCAGGAGATCGCCGATTTGATCCGCAGTAAAGAGGCTGCAGGAGAAAAGTGCGTGCTGGGACTGGCAACGGGTTCTTCCCCCATTAATGTATATGCAGAACTGGTACGTATGCATAAGGAAGAAGGATTAAGTTTTAAAAATGTGATCACCTTCAATCTGGATGAATACTGGCCGATGGAAAAATCAGACGTGCAGAGTTACCATTACTTTATGCACGAGCATTTATTCAACCACGTAGATATTCCGGCAGATCAGGTAAACATACCTGATGGAACTGTAGCTCAGGAAGAAATCAAGCCGTTTTGTATCGCTTACGAAGCCAAAATTAAAGCAGCCGGCGGATTGGATTTTCAGTTGTTGGGAATCGGTCGTACCGGACACATCGGTTTTAATGAACCGGGTTCACACTTCAATTCCGGTACCCGTATGATTACTCTGGATTACCTGACCCGCGCCGATGCAGCGGGATCATTTAGAGGGCTCTCTAATGTGCCTAAAAAGGCAATCACGATGGGGATCAATACGGTGTTGAACGCCAACCGCATTGTGCTTTTAGGATGGGGTCAAAACAAAGCCGAAATTTTAAAAGAGACTATTGAAGGAGAGATATCTTCAATAGTTCCTGCAACTTATTTACAGGAGCATGAGAATACCACCTTTGTACTTGACGATGCAGCCGCATCTGAGCTTACACGTGTTAAAACACCCTGGCTGGTAGGTACTTGTGACTGGACCAAAGAATTGACTGCAAAGGCTGTTTTCTGGTTGTGCGAAAAGACCGGTAAGACCATTTTAAGCCTTACCGATAAAGATTATAATGACCACGGAATGTCTGACCTGCTTGCCTTGCAAGGTTCAGCTTACAATCTCAATATTGAGATGTTCAACAAATTGCAGCATACCATCACCGGATGGCCGGGAGGTAAACCCGGTGCTGATGATACCAACAGACCCGAGCGTGCAGAACCTGCTAAAAAGCGGGTGATTATCTTCAGTCCGCATCCCGATGATGATGTGATCTCTATGGGAGGTACCTTTGATCGACTTGTGGAACAAGGGCACGAAGTGCACATTGCTTATCAAACTTCAGGAAACATAGCTGTAAGCGACACCGAAGCCTTAAAGTTCGCTGAAGTTTCCGCATTAATGGGTAATAACGACTGCGAGCGCTTCAGTAAAATCGCCGAACAGATCAAGAACAAACAACGCAACGAGGTTGATCCGCTTGAAGTACGCCAGCTAAAAGGATTGATCAGACGCTGCGAATCTTTGGGTGCCACCCGTTTTGAAGGCGTTCCTGATGAGCAGGTACACTTTTTAGACCTTCCGTTTTACGAAACCGGAGGGATCAAGAAAAACCCGATGTCTCAGGAAGATGTAGCGATTGTAAACGAACTTATTTCGACCGTAAAACCGCATCAGATTTACGCTGCCGGGGATCTCGCCGATCCGCACGGAACCCACAAAGTATGCCTCAATATCATTTTTGAATCTCTGGCTCAACTTAAAAATGAGCCTTATATGAACGATTGCTGGGTATGGCTGTACCGCGGCGCGTGGCACGAGTTTGAGATGCACGAGATCGAAATGGCCGTGCCTATGAGTCCGGACCAGGTTTTAAAGAAACGCCAGGCTATTTTTTACCACCAGTCTCAAAAAGACGGGGTGATGTTTCAGGGAGAAGATTTGAGAGAATTCTGGGTGCGTGCCGAAGATCGAAACAAAGAAACTGCTCAAAAATATAGAGCTTTAGGTTTGGCAGAATATGCTGCGATGGAAGCTTTTATGCGCTATCATTTTTAAAAAGCATAGTTTCACAGGAATAGCAATCTCAATAAAACAGTAATAATTCAAAATACGTATGGTAGCTCTAGAAACACTTGATTATGCCATTATCATCGGCTTTTTTGCAATCACCTTGATCATTGGACTTTTGGTTGCAAAAAAATCGGGTAAGAGCTCCTCAGAATACTTTTTATCGGGCCGGAATATGCCTTGGTGGCTGTTAGGTATTTCGATGGTAGCTACCACCTTTTCTACTGATACTCCAAACCTGGTAACCGATATTGTACGGAATCAGGGCGTAAGCGGTAACTGGGTATGGTGGGCGTTTTTGATCACCGGTTTGCTTACCGTTTTTGTCTACGCTAAACTCTGGAGGAAGTCTGAGGTTAATACCGATATTGAATTTTACGAATTGCGTTATGGCGGAAAACCTGCGAAGTTTTTACGTGGTTTTCGGGCTGTATATCTGGGTGTGATCTTTAATGTGCTTGCGATGAGCGCGGTGACTTTGGCAGCGATCAAGATCGGGCAGATTATGCTGGGATTAACACCCCTGGAAACCATAGGTTATGCCGGATTGGTAACCGTGATATTCAGTACCATTGGTGGATTT
>Ga0207888_100144_pt1 | contig 46304 bp, 35 predicted proteins | sample LinPmetageLP43_FD_184055 | JGI IMG/M metagenome (GOLD analysis project Ga0207888, IMG submission 184055) | Marine viral communities from the Pacific Ocean - LP-43 (SPAdes) | ecosystem: Environmental > Aquatic > Marine > Oceanic | place: Pacific Ocean | collected 2010-08-27
GTGCTGACCCGACTGCCAACGCAGAAGAACAACGCCATCGACGAGCTACTGCCGCACAATTGGAAACCTGCTATCAAGGTGTGATCGCCGGACGCTTACACTATACGGCGCATTTTGGGGCTCTGGAACAGCTCAATGTATTCGAACACATCAGTTCTGGGCTCGTCCTGGGTCCGATAACGTCGGAGATGTACTCGCTCTCGAGTTCATTGAGAGCTCAATCGACGATGACAGGCACCATGCCGAACCCAGTTCAATACCGTGGCACCATCCGATCCAATTGACATATACCTGTACTGAGCGAGTTGCTCCCAATAACGATCAGCAGACGTTTCTCTGTTGCTTTTGTGATCCACTAGCAGTGTTTCCGCTTCTCCCCAGACGACCAGATCTACTACTCCACTGATGACCTGCCCTGGGAGATTAAGCGCGGAGACTGGCAGCTCGCAGTCCCACTTGCGCACACCTCCAGCCAGATGCTCCATATGAGATTTGAAGCCATCCAAATGCATAATCACAGCCTGGAGGAGCACATCGTGGTCTATATCGACCTGCTTCAGGGGTAGGGCTTTACTCAGCAACCCCGGCTGCATTAGATACACTTGATATAAACGGTGCACCCAGGTTCCCAATTCATCGGCTGCTACCTCACCAAACAGGTCCAAATTTAGCGCGGGATTGTAATTCGTCGTTTCGGCTTCTGGTTTCTGTTGGCCCTGCAATTCCACGGCCAATGAGGGACTGATGGTATGCCGTAACTTGTCAGGCTGCTCTTTCGCGAGGACAAAGAGACCAACGCGTTTTTCCGTACTCACTACCCCCGCAAACGACTCAGCTACAGAAGGCGTTATCTGGTTTTCCTTGAAGTATGCAGGTTCGCCATTTTGGCTTTGGGCAACCAACAGTGGCTCTATGTAAGCAAGTATCGATCCGTCTGAATAACCTTCCCAGCAAGGCAGGATGATTTGCTCACGCGCCCTGGTTAAAGCCACGTAGTAGAGATTCTTATTCGTCTCCATTTCGTCATCGGCCAGCAAACTCAAAAAGCGTTCTTTCGTAGATGTATTGTCGAACTGGGGCAGTATTTGCACAAAGCTTTGCTCCAGCATGTTCTCCATACCCTCAGCCGGATAAGCCATAGTGATGCTCGGGAAGCGCGACTCTGTAGATTTTTCTGCATCCAGAACCATGACCACTGGCCATTCGAGCCCCTTGGAGGAATGCCAGGTTTTCAGAACGACTGCGTTCTCCGCCTGGGGATCAGCGTCAGGCTGTTCGTCGATGCCGCTCTTGTTCTGGTTCAGCCATACCTGGAAAGTTGAAGCATTTTTTCCAGCAATTCCCATGGCATTGAGTGTCTCCGGTTGCAGAGCCTCGAATTCTTCTGCAAGCCCGATCAATTTGATCAGGTTTGCCCGGTATTGCTGTCCTTGGGGATGTGTACGCACCATTTCGAAAAGCTGAGCCGCTTCGATAATCGCTAACAACTGGCTTTTAACCGGTAGGATCGGCAGGCGTTTTCGCAAAGGGGATAACCGCTCCTTTATTTCGTGCTCAAATCTGGAGTTTTCACTGTAAGTCGCCAGTAAAGCCTCTAGCCGGTCGGTGGCCTGTCCATTGATCAAAGGTGATGTCAGCAGGTCTAACCAAGCGTATTGGTCTCGGCTATTATTCAAGCCCTGCAGGGCATTCAGAACCCAATTAACCGCATCGCAGCCAAGGAAGCCTGGTTGCTGGATTTGTACCTCTATACCTGCCGAGCGCAGCGCATCAGCAAACTTTCTAAGCCTGTTGTGTCCTCGTGCCAGCACTGCGATATCCGATCCACGAATAGGCCGCTTTTTGCCAGTGTGCCTGTCGGTGATCTTAGTACCGCCGCCAAGGAGATCAGCAATATGAGTAGCCAGGGCGACATTGCCTTCCTTAGTGAAACCAGGTTTCAAGCTCCGGGCACTCGAATCCTTGTTCCAGTGCCCCTTGTTGAAGCGAAGCGCATGTACGGCGGGCAGACCCGATTGGTACTCTGCTTTGGGAGCCAGTCTTTGATAACGGTCGCCATAGAGCCTTTCACCCATATCGTTAAGAAAGCTCATCAACTCGGGGGTGCTGCGCCAGTTACAATCCAGCTCTCTAACCGCATCAGGCTGACTTTTGCTGTCTTGCAACAAGGTAGCGAATAAACGGCTGTCAGATCCCTGAAAGCCCATGATGGACTGCTTAAGGTCACCTACGATCAATGTGTATTTGCTGCTGCTCTGAAAGCGGCGCAGCAAAGAATACTGAAGGGGGTTGGTGTCCTGAAACTCATCGATAATCAAGCAATCGTACTTACTTGCAATTTCTTCCAGCCATTCTGGATTATTGCTAAGCATGTCGTTGGCAAGGTGCACCATGTCACTGTAATCCACCAGGCCTGCCTGCATTTTCGTGCCTTGATATTTGGACAGAGCCTCAATGACGCCTGTAATCAGGCATTCTATGTGCTGCAATGCATCGTTAAGGGGGCCCGGGTGAACACCCAGCTTTTCAGCAGCATCCCAGATCGATCCGGCGAGGTCGGCACGAGGGTGCTTCTCATGGATTTTTTTTAACTTATCGTTGAATTGGAGCTTGCTCCAAAGCTCCCAATCGCTGAGCAGGCGATCCTTGGTCGCGGAGTAAATGCTGGAAACGAAGTCTCTCGCCTTGTCATTGTTGCCCCATCCGTCTTTGTGGCCAAGCTCCTCTTGGCCCGGGTATTCGGCTTTGACGGCCTCAACCGCTTGCCAAAGCTCGTTGGTTAAGGCTGCTACGTTTTTATGCACTTGACCGTAGGTGTCGGTAACAACCGTCTTGGCCTGCTCAATCAGTGCTCGTATTTCTTCGGGCGACGAATCAACACCTTTTCCGAGGGATCGGAATTTTCCGATAAGGCTCAAAATGGTGTCAGTCAACTGATCAACACCTTCCTGATACTCATCTCCCTTAAAACCACCGTTGTAGCCAAAATGCTTTAGGTCATCCAGAAGGGGCTGGATGGCAGTTACCTGATCAAGGGCTTCGCGGAGCAGGATATCTTGCTCCTGCGCGGTCAATTGGCGCGGCGCGGGTGAATTGCCGGCCTCAAAAGCAAAGGTCTTGAGAACATCAAAACCAAAGGCGTGAATAGTTGAGATGGTTGATTTCTGGAGCAATCTTGCTTCTTTCATCAGCCCTTCTTTCAGAAGGGACAAGCGAATTCGCTCCCGCATTTCGTTGGCTGCATCAGTCGTGAAGGTTACGGCAAGTATTCGATCAGGCCTCACCTCCCCTCGCTTGACCCAATCAGCCAGGGTGCTCTGAACGGTATAGGTTTTTCCTGCACCTGCACCGGCTTTGACCAGGGTTTGCTTCTGTGCGGGGAGAGCAGCGGAGTTACTCATACTGCATCCTCTACGCTGTGCCGGGTGAAGCGAGCAACAACAGGGTTATCTGTGAGGGCGTAAGCTTTGATGCCACGCTTATCCCAGTCCTTCTCATCCGAGGTACAGTTGAGTCTGATGGTGCCATTGGCTATTTCGTCGAGTCTTTGCTGCACAAGCGTGACGGCGTTCGCAGACTGCTGTTCCAGTGGCATCTGCGGTTGAATAACATGCAGCTGATCACTCGGATCAAGGGATTGGTCCGCGAGCAGGGTAGTGTCATTCAGAGTGAAGTATCCGCTCATCACAGGAGCTCCCGGATTCTTCTTTTGGTACAGCTGCCGATAAATCAGGGTTTGCAGGTCGTAACCAGCATCGAGCTGTTTCAGGCGTCGGTCGTGCTTTGAGGTTTTATAGTCGACAATCAATGTCTGGTTGCCGTTGGTTAGCACGGCATCAACAAAACCCTTCAGCGGTGTATCCCAAAGTTCACCCTGCAACTCCAACTCCACCTCTGAAATCTTCCAGTTCTCTTCCCGGCACCAGTTGGCAAAATCGTTAAGTGCCCTATAGACCTTGTTTCTAAGCTGTGTTCTTTTGAGCCGCCACTGAAGTGCATCCAGAAACGGCGCTTCCTGCTCTACTGACTGAGCAAACAGTTGATCAAAAAGCCTCTCGCTCCAGGGTTCGGTCTGCCTGTAAGAAAACAGCTCAAAAACCTTGTGTGCCACGGTACCCTGAACAGATATCTCCGGCGACTGTGGTGCCCATATTCGGGATTTGATTCTCAGACGGTGAAGCAGCCACGCCAACGGCGACTGCATCAGTTTTTCCAGACTACTGGGGGATTCCGGACTGGGTGAGCCGTCCTGGCGAAGCCTTAAGGCTGACATCAAACCTCTGTCGATATGAAGATCGTTCAGTTGCGGCTCGTCCTGTATCTCCAACTTAATGGGTAAGGTGCGAAGCAACGGGTGGCCCGATTGCAAAATCGGTCGTTCGAGCTGCCCAGGATCGAGTTTCTCCAGAGGCTGGAAACAGAGAGCCATATCCAACAGAGTTTCACTTGGCTCCAGGCTTACACCCTGATAATCATTCAAGGCCCGCAGGAAGGTTACACCGCTGTCAGCGCGGCGAAGAAGTTCGGCGAAGTCTTGCTGCCATTGCAACTGGCTTGTTTCCACTGATGGGATATCAAGGCTTGCACTGCTTGCGAGTTGGTCCCAGGCATCCCGATGTATCGGCCCGGTATGCACTGGCTGATAACAGTAATGACCTTGGTTGAATCCGAGGATAAACAGCTCGTCTACCTGAAACGGCAATGCCTCATCTTCCCGGAGGATATTGACTGCATGCAGGTAACGTATCCGGTCTTCCTGTGACTCAAGGGTTGCTACCGGTGTTTGGCGGATAACCCGTTTGATTTGCGCATCGAAAGGCTGGTCTCCATAAAGCGCCAGCAGTCGACGCGTGTTTTCCAAAAGGCTTGTTAAACGTTGTTTGCTCAAGCCCTTAATGGGTGCCGCTCGAGTGCTCTCAGCGATGGCATTCAACCATGCCATTACAGCTGCCGAGGTCCGCTCCGGCTGGCTCTGCAGGAGCTCAAGCATAGCCTGACCCTCGGCGCTTAGTTCTATTCCGGGCTCAAGTGCCCGACCCTCTCCAAACTGCTCGGCCAGCTTATGGCCTATGCTGGCACTCCAGGGCATCAGCGGGCTGATTATCACGCTCATTCTGGCCATGGGAATATCCAACTGAACCAGGCTAGTGAGAAGTTCGTGAATCAGGGCCGCTTGCCAGTCAAAACTAACGCTCTCGGTACGCACGTTGCTGGCAATAACGCCGGCGTATTCGAAATGTTTTGCCAACCAGGTTTCGTAATCGCCACCGCGAGGAACTACTACAGCAATTCGCTCTGGCGCTATGCCTTTGTCAAATGCGGTCTGAATCAAAGAGGTAACCGCCTCCACTTCATGAACATGATCACCGCAGGTTAACCAATGCAGGCTTTCGCAGTTGATTGTGTCGGCTTCAGGGTGAAACAGGGCTTCGGCGAACTGCTGGATGACTGAGCATTCATTGGCTGGGGATGGTTCCGGGATAAATCCAAACTTGTCTGATTCAGGCGCCAACCAACCCTTATCAGCGAGGATACCCAGAATCTCTTGCTGCCAAGGGTAAAGGCGCTCGATATCCAGACGAGGATAGACATGGAGCGGCTCGATACTCAGCTCCTGATACTCGGTCAGCCACTGCTCAGCAAGTTGGTCCTGGGCTGGGCGCTCACCGATTCGTTCAAGCAGACCCACTAGGTCGTTGTAATAACGCTCATAACGGTTGGCAGGTGCCAGGATCTCCGCTGGTTGAATGCCAAGAGGCACGTAGTTAAGCAAAAACTGTAGGCCAGCCTTCAGTTCAGCAATGGTTGCAGGCTCATCTACCTGAATACTTTCTTTCCAGAAAGCATCTTCCATTACCAACGCCTGCTCTTGCAGCGCTATATCCCAGTCGAGATCGGACGGCTCGATCAACCAGAGCACAGCTAGCGTTTCCAGCAATACGGAGAAACTGCCAACCTTTACACCCATGGTATTGCGTTGTGCCAGTGCGTGGCGGGTTTCACTTGCAGCTAAAGCATCCGGTACGAGGATGAAGTCCATTTCTTGTCCTTTCTGTTGTTTTCAGGAACATATGAGCCTGTGCACTTGTATCCGTTTATTCTGCGCCTGACATCATAAGCTCAAGGTTCTCAGGCTCAATAACGCCCACCATCTCTGTTCAGAGCCAGCAAAGAGGTTCAACTCTGGCAAAGCAACAGGGAATTGCATCTCAGGAGTCAAAGCTGAAATCACAATAAAACTGATCAAACAAAGGCGTCGGAAGATGCTTATCATCAAGCAATCCAAAGTGCGTGCCAACGTTACGACCCAGCGCCAAAAGGGTCTTGGCAGCATTTTCAGTATTGGCGTATCCGGCTTCTAGGACGTATTGGATACGCTCCTTTTCAGCCGAGGCGAAAGAATAAGCATTCCCCGCAATAAACACGTCAACCAGGCAAACCTTTTCGCGCTCATCCCCTAGCGTAAAAGGCTGTATTTCTGTGATCGCCAATGCCGTACACAGCCCGCTCTCCCCACCCGAAACAATGTGATTCAAGTCGTCGACTGAACGACCGAACAGGTCAAACTCGTCCATGGTGAACGCGAAACAGTAACCCTGTGCGGTACTGCGTTTGAGCAGCTTACCGTTGCCACCATGCTCCATCATCCAAGTGACGAATGTTTTCTTATCATCTGGCTGACCACTTTGACGGAAAGCTAAATAGTCTCTGATAACCCGACTAAAAGGATGCCCTGTTGGCACCCACCCTCTGCCGTGACCTGTCTTCTTCCGCATACGATTACTTGCTGTTGTTTCCAGTGAGGGTGATCTTAGAGGTATGCCAAAGCAACGCAGGTCATAGCCAATCATGAACAAGCAAGCTTCGAAGGCGTGACAGCGCTCCGGTAGCGCTCCTTGCTCGGCGAACCAACTGGTGCGCTCCAGAACAGATCGGATTATCCAGCCTAACCGGACCTGGCAGCGCGCCCAGTCAGCATAGCTGACCGCCGAAAAGAGAGGCGCAGGGCGCCCGTTCAAGAAGGCCTTAGGATTGCGGATCTGGTTACCGCGAGCATCTCCCGATGGAAAGACCAACATACCCTTAGCAATACCTTCCTCTTGGCAAAAAAGCGAGTACAGCATGGCGATTGCGGCGCCAACTCGGCTGTCGTAAATGGGTGAGCCCGACAGGTCGAGCAAGGCATGAATTTTGGTCAACCCAGCATCGAAACGCTCAACATTGGCTGAATTAAGATCACTCAGATCATTGCTGCCATCGAGCGCCATCCGCACCGCCATCACTCGCAAATAGACGGAGAGCTGGCCCCTCTTCGCTTTACGATGCAAAAAAGGTATGGCCCCCCGCACTCCGCCCCAGCGAAGAATCTCCAGGGACGCCTCGAGAGCCTGCTGATCGTCACCGCAGTTCACCGCGCTCGCTAACCACACCCGAAGCTTTCCAAGTGAATGCTGGGTTTCCATCCAGGTTTGAGAGGTTACTGAACATCCGCTGGCATCACGCCAGTCTGCCTTCCAGCGGTAGTGCTGAAGGATGCTTTCAAAGCCTTGAACATCGAGCTCTAACCCACAAGGCACAAAACGGCTGGACTTGAATCGCAGCCTAAATGTAAGGGTTGGCAAACTCGTTGCCAGCCATGCAACGAACGATTCGACTTCCGGTTGCGACAAAAACTCTTCTCGCTTCATACAGGCTGCCTTATGAGTAAAAGTGGGCGTTAATTGTCAGGATGTTCAGGAAGCCGGTCATCCGCGGATATGGTGAGCTAACAGTGCCTCATCTTGGCTTGAGGTATGAGAATAAACGAATAATGCGTCATCCGATGTCGCACAAGCATTTAATAATGAATGACTCCACACCGACCGGACGCGCGATGAACCCAACAAGCGATGCCACTAAATTACTCGACCGCGTGCTTCCAGAAACCTTCGACCTCCCACGCAACCAAGAGGGAAAGGTCAATTTCGAGCTCGATGAGATTGGACTGCTCTCAATGCGAAACTGGAGCGACATTGACGAAACCCTGATTGGCTATGGTGCTCGTCACCCCTTTCAGCAGATGCTTGAGATAAACCCCCTGCAAACCTTGGCGGACTGGGGTGAAATACGCGAGCACTATTATGTGCTCCGGTCAGAAGCAGTGGACGGCTTTGGCGAGGCTCTCAATGATTTGGGATGGCTCTGGCTAAACGTTGAAACCCCAACCTTCCGAGCGCTGGCTAATAGGTTACTGCGGCTGGCTGCGAGGGAGGGAAGCTTCGAGGCTTTATACAACCTCGGTGAGCAATATCTGGCAGGGCGTGGGGTGTCACCAGATCTGCTGCGAGCGCTGGAGTATTTTCAAAAAGCTTCAGGCGACCTGCCAGAGGCCTCACTCAAGCTCGGTATGCTTTACGAGTATGGTCATCATAGTTTTCCAAATCTTGGAGTTGATGTCGCCGAATCAATGAAATGGTATCGCCAGGCACATGTCGATGGAGACTGTTGGGGCAGCTACTATCTGAGCAGCCTGGCGTTGAAAATCAACGCGTCAGATCGTGAAGTAGCGGTTGCCATTTTCGATCTTCAAGAGCTGGCCATGATGGATACCTTAATTTCAATGTATGCCAGTGAAGGTTTGGCTATGCATTACCTCACGCAAGGGATGGGCGAATACCAGCCCCTTCATATTTTCTGGCGAGATCACGCGATAGCACTAGGCAGCTACTGGGCCAAAGAATTGAAAGCGCAAGAAGACGCACCTCCAGAGCATCCCGTCCCAGAGAAGAAGACCGTTCGTCTCACTCTTGTACCGGAGTACAAGCATGGAAAAAAATGAATGGGACGTACCCGTGAATGCTCTACACCCGAAAGCTCATCACACCGGGCGCGAGATCATCATTCACAACCCTACGAGTGCCACTCCTCTTGCCAATTGGTCGTTGCAAGACTCGATTTCGATAGCCACACCTGGCGGGGCCGTTCCCGAACAGATCAACAATGTTGTGCTTACACCCTGGCTGGATGCTCCTGTAACCAGAGCGGGCTGGGAACACCTCAGCACTCAATCAGCTTCTTTCGATGAGCCAGATTTCATTGTCCCACACGGATTGAAACCGGCCGCGGGAGCGGTCATCGTCGAGCTGGACAGTAGAGTCTGGCTGGCACACCCAACCAACCAATTTGCTGGATATTCTGCGACCTTTCCGAAAGGCACCATTGATGAGGGTTATTCATACCGGGCGACCGCCATCAAGGAATGCTTCGAGGAAACCGGTTTGCAGGTACGTATTATCGGGTGGCTAGGCGACTTTGTCCGGAGCGCTTCGTATACCCGTTATTATCTCGCTGAGCGTACAGGCGGCAGCCCGGCTGACATGGGCTGGGAGTCGCAGGCGGTAAGCCTCACGCCCACCCCACTCTTGAAAACAGTGGCGACCTCCCCTATGGATCAGCCGATCCTCGACCAGCTGAGCCAATACCTCAGGCTTAAGAACCACGGAGTCTGATGCGCTCGTCTCTCTGCTGAGAATACAAGCGGCTAAACACAGCTCTCAGCTCCTTGAGGGACCGACAGCCCTGCAACTCTACCTGCAGCGTTTGTAGCTGCTCACTCGGCGCTGCCTTATGCAGATACCGGGCTATATACACATAGTCTTCTATCGGACAGCTTTCTCCGTAATCCTGCAGAAGCACTGAGTTCAGCAGCGAAGGACATTTCACGACTTGTCGTAGCAGACGAAAATCCAGACCGTCGATTTCAGCAAGCAGCTTCACCCCACCGCAGTGCGCGACGTTGTATACCAGCGGCACATCATGGCGCGTCGCGGTCCTCAAGTTAATGCGCGTCAGCATATTGAAAAAGGGGCGTTCTGCAGGGAGCCCGAGCTCGCTGAGTATCGTCTCTTCTTGCTCCTGCGGCTCTTGGCAGAGCGCAAATATTTTATCCGTACTGATCGACCCGGCTGATCCGGCTTCAAGCAATAAAAGAAAAATCAGCGGCGATTGACCCGCCAGTTTTTGCGCATCGGGGCTGCGACTCAGCAGCCACAAGCCTGCGAACTCCAAACCGCTGAAGAGTCTTGCGTTCGTCTCAAGCATCGTCATCACGGGTGCAGGTATCTCAGCACGCCAATCCGATGCCTGTGGCAGTACTTTCAAGTCGCTTAGGCGCACTCCGATATCAGGAAAAGGCCCCATGCTGGATCGCTCTACGTCTTCTACCCACCAATCAACACCACGACTCCACGGAGCCAGCCGAAGACATGACCGCATATTGAGAAGCGCGAAACAATCAATGCGCAGATCCTTAGTTTGTATCAAGGAAGGAGTGCTCATACGCCATAGCCGCAGCACAGAATGAAGCAGTTCAAGCGACCCATTTTCAAAACACCCACGTTGGCGAGTTGAAACACCGGTACCCAGGGTATTGCGCCTCAGCCGTCAAGCGGGCCATTTCCGCAGTGGCGGCCTGGACCGTAATTTTTATATTGCCCAGTTGACCGGCATTGGGCTGCACCCGCTGCATGAAGACAGAGTACGTTTTCATGTCTGAACTCCAGTAATTAAGAAGAAACAGACTAACGCTGCAATGCGACAACAGACGTCGCAAGATCAAGCCCTGGGTCACCGCTCAATTATCAAGACTGATGCAGGAGGTGCCCATATCTGAAGACATGCGTCTGATTACCACCGACGAAGGCGCACAACTCATCGCAACAGCCACTTTAAGATGGGAACTACGCTGGTGGATCCTCTCCCACAAGGGTTCCATCGTGGTCCAGCAGCCGAAAAAGCTGCACTCTGACATAATTGCCGGCTTGAAGGCTGGCGTGGAACTGAATGGTTAAGCGGGCGGCAATTTGATGCAAACTTAAGACAACGGGCCCTTTGAGAGGCTAAACGCACAAACCGGGTTAGACGGGAGCTGTGATGCCCTCCCTACCAACCCGGATACCTCATCCAGATATCCTTGCTCACACTTTCGCTATCATCGGCGTCATACACCACCGGCACCCAGCTGATGTCCGCAGCCACCTGGGTAATCACATCGCGCAATTCGAGATCTTCCAGCCAGTGATCAGGAATAGCCCCTGGGCCATGAATCAGGCCCAGCAGATTGCCCGCAATCAAACCGGTGCTGTCACTGTCACCGCTGTGGTTGACCGCCATGACGATGCCGTCCTCCAGGCACTCGGCACAAAGCGCGCACCACAGTCCTATGGCTAACGCCTCATCAGCCACCCAACCAGCTCCCAGTTCGGCGATACCCTCAGGCGTGGGTCTGACACCCAGCCGGTATAGGCGCAAAACGTATTCGATCAAACGACGAGTGTCTTCCATGCCACGCTTGCCACCGTGTTCTTCCAGAGCACTTATGCAGGCGTCGTCCAACGATAATTGAGCCACCCAGATGCGCTGAAGGATGTCAGCAAACAGGCCAGCCGCCATGTGTCCCGTAGGGTGTCCGTGGCTGTAGTGGGCAGTTTCACGGGCCACGTCAAAGGCATCACTAAAGAAAGCACAGGGAGCGATACGCATGACTCCTCCGCATCCCTTGCTGTCATTGTCTGCCAGCTCACCAAAGCGCTTGCTCTGGCTCAGCGCGCTAAGGCATGTATTGCCAGGCGCACGGCGTGACCATAGACGTGATTCGCCGATCAACCAACCATCCTGGCCCACTTCTGTCGCAGTGACATGACCTTGCGTCACCAGCCAACGCAATAGCGCGTGGTGTACTACAGACGGCGGATGGCAACCCCCTCTTGCTTCGCCGCGAACCGTTGCTCGAACAAGGCCTTCAGCTGTGAACAACATCATTTGCGTGTCATCCGTAACCGCGCCTCGCCGACCGTAAGCGGTGGCCATCGCCCGTATGCCGTACTGCCCGAACTGTCGCTGGATCGCAGGCCAGTCCATGAATTCAACTGCCGCGCCAAGGGCATCACCCGCCGCCCCCGCCAACAGACACCCCAGTATCCGGGCCGGATCACCGCGCGACAGTAGGCCATCATCGGTATCCATCGCCCAGTCACTCGCGGTAGCCTGCACCCCGGTGAGCCTCTGAGAACAACCAGTGTCATCGATTCCCCAGAAAACTGAGCGGGTAGCGTCGTGTTCAATCCCGACGATACGCAGCTTCATCCCGTTTTGTCGGTAAACTAATCGATCAAACAATTTCACATCACTTGCCTGGATCATCCTAATCTCCTTGCCATATCAAGATGACATCATGCCGGCAACATGCGACTATTTTAGTCGCACAAAACCTCTGACAGGGATGATCCATGAGCCTGCGCGATACACTTTTCCGGCACCTCGCCATATTGCAGATACTGCCCCGAGCACCTCAAAAACTAAGCACTGGCACTGTTCAAGCGCATTTGGAGGAGCAGGGCTACACAGTGACTGTGCGATCCATTCAACGAGACCTGGAGAAACTGGCTGAGCATTTTCCTCTCGAGTGTCACAAGGACACTAAGCCATACCGCTGGAATTATGTGGCGAACTACACCAGCGATCTACCGGCCATGGATACCGTCACTGCGCTGACACTGGTGTTGGCTGAAGAGTCGGTCCGAGGCTTATTGCCAAAAGTCGCGATGGATAAGATCGGGTACAAGTTTCAGAGCGCGCGCAAGCACCTTGAGGCCTTGCAAAAGAATGGCTTTTCCCAATGGAGTCAGCGGGTGCGGGCGATTCCCAACGGCAAATCATTGATCCCCGCAGAGATTCAGCCCGCCGTATGGGAGGGCCTGACAGATGCCCTGCTCAATCATTACGCAGTGAATGTTGAATACCTGAGCCGCATCAAGGGTGAACTCAAAACGTATACGCTACACCCGCTGGGGCTGGTGACACGCGATAGCAGTTCCTATCTACTCGCCAGCGTAAATGAGCACGATGACGTACGTCAGTTCGCGTTGCATCGATTTCGCTCAGTCACAGCCAGCGCCAGCCTTTATCGGACCCAACCCGAATTCAACGTACAAGACTACATTGACCAAGGCGCTTTTGGTTTCCCTCTGTCACAGGATCCGGTAAAACTGGTCGCGCGCATCAACAACTCGTTGGCCTGGATGCTTGCGGAAACCCCTCTTAGCCTCGACCAGACATTGTCCGAGCCTGACGAGGCTGGATGGGTGCAACTGACTGCAACCGTACCCAACGATCAGCAAACACAATGGTGGCTCATGGGCTTTGGCGCCAACATTGAGGTGTTGGCTCCTCTTTCATGGCGAGAGCATATTCTTAAGCAAGCCCGATCCATCGCTGAACGGGGCTGAAGCGGAAACCTGATGCTTCCCAGACTCTTTGGCGTATTGCCGGCAAATCTTCCACCGCATGCGCATAGAGGTAGACCCAGGCTCAACTGGCAGTCTGGGTCGGGGTGTTACCAATGCCAGCCATCAGGAATATGACTTCAGCCTGACGTGGATCGACTTTGATACTTCCCATGACCGGGGTATCGGCAACAGGTGTAGCGCCCAGAGCTCTATACTGCTCAAAAAACTCCTCCAACGAGTTGCAGTCGGCGTAGAACGCGACGTGGCGCAACCCAAAGCAGACTTGGGTCCAGCTCGCTACTTTTAGCGTCTCCAATTCCGACATATCCACGACGGTCGCGATTAGCCGCTGTGTCGGCGATGATTTCAGCAAAACGAGCAGGTCCGCGTAGTCCAAACAAAGAAGGCTAGGCACTGTAACGCTGAGCTGCAGGTACTTGCGCACATTCTCACCCCAGTCGCGAAATCCGGTTTTATCTAGAGATGTGGGAGGAAAAATCTGATACTCCCGAGTTCTTAGATTTCGTATCACGCTCGGCTGGTCAAGAAACACCCAGCAGGAATCGTCGGAATGCACGAAGGTCCAGTCGGGAGGAGCGCCGATGGCGAAATACCAATCCGCGATTCCTAGGCGCGGCCGTTTGTCCTAGGCGATGTGCTGCTGAATACGGTGCACCTCTTTGTTGCTCAGAAAGTCCATCTCTGTGATGGCAAAGGGTGGGAATTCAAAATCGAATAGTTCGTCCATATGATTTCGCTCTGCTGAATGCTGAATGCTGAATGCTGAATGCTGAATAGGAGTATGCCGCTCGCCAGCGACATGCCATGTCGCACCGAACGCTAAGCTTCTTTCCTAACGCGCGGTGGACCTGAGCGCTGGCGCTGTTGCGGTGCGAACGAGGTGAGCTGGGTAACAAAGACAAAGCTGGAATCGCTGTCGAGTGCATACCTGCTGTAGGAGGTGCTGCTGCAACAGTCGCAGATGTTGCCGGTGCTACCACTCTGTTTGGATCAAGCGTTTTAGCTGGGGTATTCGATGGAGTTTTCTAACCGCTACACCTGTGGGGTGTATAGGTTCGGCTGTCGTGATGGGAGATCCCGGGTACGGCATAGGCAATATGATTCGCTCAGGCAGTGAGCAAGATCTCACCCGACAGCAGTTGATAAAGCGCTTATCGGAACGACTGATTCAACACCGACACCAAGATCTGCAGTCAAGTTAGTGTCGAGCGGGTTGAAACAGCAGGCATGTCTTTCGTCCTTGATTAGCTTAGCGAATATAGTTACCCAAGAGATGGCACGCAATTGTATATACCGCGCGGCGCATCTCCTCCGCCGTCCTCCCGACCCATTTTAGTCGTCGAAATAACGCTCAGCCGAACCTCCGCATTGCTGGAGTGGGCTGCGACTATTTTGTCAGGTTATAGCAGCTACTTATTCTTTCTCTATCACCGGATAGACTGCATCACCCCAGATCGTCTGAGGGCTGTCGAGCATGACCTCTATCACCAACGGAACCAGCTTGCCCATCAAATCGGTGCAGCTTTGGAGCTGTTCGCGATTCACCGAGCCGTTCCAGGTTGCCCCACCATGCACCAACTGATTGCGCAGCGTGTAGAGCCGGTTGAACACAATTCCAAGTACCATAGGCGTGTCCCGCTGACCTAGGGCTAAGGCCGCCCGCCTCTTTCCCCCGGCAAAACGCTCCTTCCAGTCAGCCTGTTGGATCTTGCCCGTCTGGTACTCCCAAAAGCTTTGAAACACGTAAGGATTGTCGAGCAGCGCGCGAATTGTCTTAGGATACTCCCTCCACACTAGCCCCTCGATGCGGCGGGAGTCGTGGTCCAGGTCGCAAAGCTTTTGCAGAAACTGCTTGAAGGTTTCCTGCTCACTGAGCCGGTACCGGTCGTCTATCTCGGTGGCGTAGGCGGCGTTGAAGGCAATCCACAAGAATATGAATCGCCCGTCCAGATCTTCCGACAGTTCGGCCCGCTGCAACCAGCTCAGTGCACGATGACTGCGCAGCACCAGATTCTCGTGATGTGAGGCGCGCCCGGCGCGCTGACGTTCTTTTAGGGCGGCGTAGTCCATTAGATCAGAGCATTCCATTGAGAAGGTCACAGCAGTATACCGTGGCGGCTCTTCGCTAGGGCCTCTCTAGGCTAAAGAAAGGATCCAGTCACATCTCAAGCCAAACGGGCCTCTCGTTTATAAGAAATCATCCTGCAACCCGGCTTGCCAGTTCCCATTTCTTTTGTACAGCGCTATCCCGTGCTCAACATCCACTTCTGCATCAAACAGAATGCCCCAATCGCCATTTTCTTGGAACAAAACTGAACGCGGCACCAGTTTGTTAAAAATCTCATCATTACCGTAGTTAACATCAAAAGCGGAACGAAGCATGTCTGAAATAATCGAAACAGACTGACGGATAATCTGTTCTATATTTTTTTGATACTCGGCATAAGCAGCTCTTTGTTGATCAGTAATGCCTTTCCCATTGTAGGCATGTGCCGTTATCGTGACATCTCGCTTTCCGCGGCCCCACCAAACGATGCTTTGGTCGCGATGCCAGGAATGACGATACTCCATCTCGCCAAAAACGGGGTCGTTTAATTTTTCCAGCGGTTTTGAACCTGTTGTCATTCCATCTCTCCCCTTTTCGCGGCTGAAATCCCACCGGAGTGCGGCACGTTTCCATGAATCACTTGTGGTACCAGATCCATCGTTTTTTGATCGCTTCTTTCATGCCAGCTTAGCTGGTTTTCTTTACGGTAGTCTCTCACGTCAGCTGCAGTCCAGGTCTTGCCGTCTTTGCCTTCCTCACTCCAGGCTTGAGCGCACGCTACGTCAGCTTGCGAGAAATTCGCATTTCGATCTGTGGTGAAGTCGTCTATCTCTACTGAGGCTTCACTGACAGCTGAAAAATCAGGCTCTCCATCATTGAACGGAATGCCCTCAATGCCGTACTGATCCTTTATTTCCCGCCATGTCATTTCATTGCCCAGTGGCTGCTTAGGAACGATTTCGTCGCCCGGGACCCATTCAGAATTACCTAACTGACCACTCCACTCTCCTCCGCTGATCGGGATACGAACCTCAACCTTAACCAGAAGATTGATCGGCTCGTTGAGACTGTTCAGGTCTACCTCGACACTGACACCGTTAGGCGTGGATAGATCGAATGGTCTGTTTAGCTCCTCGAGACAGAGCGTCTTCCGCCCGTCGATCTTTGCACCCGAAGACTCCTTGATCTCTGAAATGACAAACTCTTTAAACGACTCCATAGCTGACTCTCCTGTCTACTTCTTCCCGCCATACCCGGTACACATCAAGATTTCCGTCGTCTAGGCGAACGCTGCTATCTAGCATGCATTGCTGTGCCGAGAGGCGTAGCCCAGGTGTTACGTCGCCAACCAACGCGCGGACCTTCGCATCTAGCGCCTCCACCAAGAGCCGCGGCGTTCCCACATACCCCCGTAAATTTCTAACGTATTCACGGCAGCCTAGAAAACGCACGACCTTTTCCGCGATTATCTGAAAATCATCCACTTCCGAAGCGTCCGGGCCTGATGCCAGGTTATCCAGCTCGTTTCTTATCAAGCCCTTCAGGTCTTCCTTCAGTCTCAGATTGGGCAGCATCTCTTCGATCATCGATATGTCCGCCAGGCTGGTAACCCGCTTTCTCAGCAGCAGCTTCAAAACCTCTCGATTGAAGGCTTTGCCGGGGGACTCTTTCGACTTTCGAAGATAGGGGCGCTCTTCGCCGGCAAACCTGTCGATCTGGCACATCACCGGTTCGAGCCAGTCGTTCTGGTAGACGATTGCGACGCCTTTAGGAAGTTTGGCTATTTCATCGAGCTGCTCGTCCCGAAGGGCGACGGACTTCCCGATCAACTGCCGGTCGGAGCCCTCAGGCAAGCGCAGGATGACTTTGGTGTTGGTGTTGCGAATGGCAGCGATATCTACAGCACTTGGAGACTGGTCAACGATGACGAAGCCTTCGCCATATGTGCGCATTTCGGCGATCGCGTTGGTCAGCATCTCGACGGCCTTAGCGGCCACTCCAGCACCTTCCCCACCACCGTGGAGGTTATTACGCAGGATATTGTGCGCCTCTTCGATCACCGTGACGTGGCGCAGCGGCTGGTTCATGCCGCCCTGGGCCATGCGGTATTCGCTCAGGCGCATCACCAGCAGCCCCATGATCAGTGCCTTGGTTTCAGAGGATCCGACACGGCTGAGGTCGACGATAACCTGGCTGTTGAACAGCAGTTCATCACCAACTTCATCGTCGTTGAAGATCTGGCCATTCAGACCATTGGTCAAAGATTCGACTCGGGTAGACAGCGAACCGATATAGTTGCCCTTGACCTCCTGCGAGTACGCTGATTTTTCGATGACCTGCTCAAGTGCCTGCAGGAGATCGATGAAACCCGGATAAATACCTTCCCCGTACAGGTTGACGGACTCATCTAGATCCCACCCGTTATTGCGGTAGGCTTTTAGCGTGGCGTCTTTGAGCACCGCCGGCATTGCCGCATACATCGGCCAGCAGATGTTGAAAATCTCGATCAACCGATCGATGTGCTCCAGTACATGAATGCCTGTTGGGAAGCGAAAGGGGTTGATCCGCAGCAGCTCGGTGTAATGGGGGTTTGTGCCCAGTACTGTCACACCGTCCCGCTGACCAAACACATGTTTATACTCGCCTTTGGCGGGCTCGATTACCAGAAACGGAATGCCAGCCTCGCTGATTTGGTCCAGCATGCCGTAGAGCGTGTTGCTTTTGCCTGAACCCGTCGACCCACACACGAAGACGTGGCTGGTCAGGTTGTCCAGGTCGAGCGCGATACGTTGCGGAAGGTTTTCCCAAAGATGCCGCACATTACCAAGCTGTAGACAACTTTCCGGATTGGCTACGCAGATTGACTCATCAAGACGCTGAACCTTGCGGCCGAATGTTTCGGTGGTCACCACAGATACGGTAGAGGTGGAGCTGCGAGGCAAACTTAGCTGAATCGCGAGTTCCTTGCCCGACACCAGCGTAGCCGGTGTCACGTAGTTGATGGGGACGTTCTTTACGAAGTTGGTCTTCAACTGCGGATGGCTGAAGGTTGCCAGCCAATCGAGAATGTAGTTCTTGTTGACCCCGTTCCAGGTACTCAGTGCGAAGTTTTCATGGCTAGACTTGCTGCCACGAATAAGGCCCAGAAAAATGCTGGCCAGGGACTCGGACGATGCCTGGCTGTCACCAATGAAATAAGCTGCGGCATTCCAGCCGCCGTAGGTCTTGGCCTCATCGATACGCGCCAGATGGTGATCGATTCGGGCGAGCAGCTGCTCGATACCCTTATTGGTGGTATCGATAGAGACCTGCTTGGTAGAGCCCAGCGTTCTGTTTAGCGACTCCGTATCGGTTGTGCCCGTCGTCTTCGTGGTTGAAGACGTGCGCGCAGTGGATTCACCGGTGCTCGTGGACTGCGAAGCCGAATGATTGGTCCCGGTTGTCTTCTGCTGGGCAAATGCAGTTGCGATAGCCTGGGCACCGAAGCCCACCGCAAATCCCACCCCGCTACCGAGGCCTGGCAAAAGCGAGGTACCGACCGCAGTGGCGCCTGCAATGATGCTCGTTGCCTTTGCGGCGGCCGTTTGCGCAGAAAGGGACTCTGAGTTACCCGTGGTTTCCGTTGAAGAATTACCCTTCGTTTCAGTCAGTCCAAGACTTTCGCCAAGCGATTCACTCAAATTCTTGCTAATGCTCAGCCCGACGCTCTCGCTCTCCTGCTCACTGAAGGACAACTGCTGCTTCATGAGCGGAGATAGCTGGGTGGCCACCTGCTCGTAGCCAGCACGGATCAGGTCAAGATTTTGTGAAGATATGGACTCTGCCAGGATGATCGCATTGTAGGCCCGACCCTCCGCCGCATCGATGAAGCGCTCCAGACCTTGCATGAAATGCTCACGATTTTCGGTCGAAAGTGCAGGCACGCCCGTGACAGAAGTGACACAGGAAGAAGGGCTGTCCTTGCTCGCTTGTAACACTTCCAGCATGGCGACCACGTTCTTCTGGTTCTGCGGGCGCAGCTTGCTGCCAGGGAAATGCCCCTTGAAGGTTTCCTGCAGCAGCTTTCCGGCATCCTCTCCGAGCGTTCTACCCGAGCTTCCACGCGTACCAATATACAGATCTGTCTCGCGTCCATCTGACTTAAGAATCAGAAACACCGAGTAACCGGCCGCGCCCAATGCGGTATAGGCCGCGGTAGTACTTTCGAGCACCGACTGCTTGTTGTTCTGGACGATGCGCTCTACACGAAAGACGCGCATATCTGTCGCGCTGTTAAATGCGGGACCCGTTTCCTGGAAGGGCTGTACGGGATAGCTTTCTAGCTCCGCCAGGTAGCTGCGGTTTATCAGGCTTTGCGCGGCGCCAAGGGTATCACCTGCCTTGGCTCTGATGCGGTCCATTTCTGTAGGGCGGGTTCTCAGATCGTTCATGTTTTATTTGATCAGCGAAAGAATTAGGACAACGACGACCGCGAAGGCGCCACCTAGTAAAAATACAGCTTTCAGCGCAGGATTGCGTTCGGGGTCGGTGCTGGCTGGCATAGTGTGAGATGCCTCTCGGCGGACGCTAGGGGTACGGGAGGTCGCAGACGGAACTATGGATTTGAAGCCTTTCGCTTTGCGGGCTCGAAGATGCCCGCGAACTTCGACAAGGTGCAGGAAACGCTTTTCCGAGAAATTGGCCTTCAGAAAAACCTGCTGTTTGCCGTAGTAGTCTGGTGTCCAGTTGCCCTCATCCGGATCGAAGCCCCGGGCGAATTCCTTTTCGATAAAGGGCTCGTAGAAATCGGGAAAGTGGCTCTTAACCCAATGCGAGGCGTTTTCGAGTTCGAAGCTGTCCAGCCGGTTGTCATTGAGTTCTAGCCTCAACGCAGTTCGAGCACTCATCAGGTCGCCTTCGTTGACGAACTTGGCGAGAACCTCCGGCGGGTTATAGGTGCCGCTCTTTTCTGAAACGGATACTTTTTGAGGACGCGATTTGGCACCCGGCACAAACCCCTTGTCCCCTCGCTCTCGGAGGAACTGACGCACCTCGATCAAATGGGTGACTCGCTCCTTCGAGAAATTCCGCTCCGCTAGGAACGCTTGCCTGCTGAAGTACTTGGGCGTCCAGTTTGTCCGTGTGCCATCCACGGCGGTCGTAGGGTCCTCATCCTCGTGCGGCTGCCACAAGTCGGCCGTATGGGCGGCTGCGCTGTCCAGCGTTTGCCAAAGCTCCGCAGACTCGTAATGGGTGTCCTTGAGGGCAGCGAGGAATTCTTTCCGAATATTATCGATGACGGGCATAATGATTCTCTGATTCAAAAGGTGAGAGTGTCGTCGAGTCGGGTTCGGAAAGCTTCGAGCCACGCCTTGAGCTCCTTCGCCTTTTTGATCGCCTCTTCTCGCTTCCGCCGGTCGGTTGTTTTTTCTTTCAGATCATCCATGAGCGCATGGAACTTCTGATCAAACTCCTCATTCATGAACTCGAGAAAGGAGTCGATTAAACGGTCCTTGGCAACACTTATCTGTTTGCGTGCGTCCGTTACCAAAGCGTCAAACGGGACTGCCAGGCTGACGCTCTGACTTTTCCAGAGGTCCCGCATGTCGACATATTTCTCTTCCCTGTAGGCATAGACCGTCCTGGTTGAGAGCCAGGTCCACGGCTTGAACCAGGTGCTATCGCTGACGTCGCTACTGCCGGATTGCACTTTTCGCGTCTTAATGTATTTAGTGGGCAGGTCTATTTCTACCGAGAAATCGCCGAGTGCCTTTTTTATGCCTTCAAGAATCGGGAGATCCAGGTTTCGACTGTCAGGGAAAAGGCTGGCGATGTACGACTGATAGTCCTGGAGAAGGTCCTCTCGAACGATTTTCTGCGTCGTCTCGAAGAGCTCCTCGTACCCATTGACTAAGGCGAGATAATGAAATTGCACACGTTTGCTGGCGTGCACGATCTTGTTTTCCGCTTCTTTCGGCGATACATCAGACGACAGAAAATAATCAGCGAGTTCCCGCATCAAGGGCTCTATCCCGTTTTCCAGTTCGATGAGCTTTCGCTCTGTCTCTGGAGGCAGAGTTTTTCCCTCACGTTCCAGCTCGTCCTTGTACGCACGGCTGTCGAAGCCTTTAGCCTTACCCTCTTCCAGCAGGCCGATTTCGGCCTGCAGCTCAACCAGTGCTTGCTCGTCTCGTTCCAGTTGCGTAATGACCTGGCTTGCGTTGAGCCCCTTTTCGATTACGTCATTGAGGGTGTCGTAAGCCCGCTTGATGCGGTGGGGCAGGTTATATTTTTCGATGTATTCGTCGATCATCGCTTCGACGGCGGGTAGTCCGCTACTCAGCATCAGCGGAGAAAACTTCTTGCTCTGCAGAATACCCTCGACTTTTCGAGAAATCGGCATGTACTGCAGAAGATTCATTCGAGGCTCAGTCTCGAAGAACTCGGAAATGCCAGTAAACCAGCTCCTTTCTTTGGCAGTTTGTTTGTCGGTCGGGATTCGGATCAAACGCGTGATATTGGCGGAGATCGGGTAGACGGTCGGGGCTGGAATACCGTTATTTTCGAGGTAGTCCTTGACACGATCCAGAACACCTGGGATGCCGCCTTCGGTGTTATCAGGATCAAATTCATCCATCTTGTTGACGACAAAGATGAAACGATCCTTGCTCTGCTTACCACCTTTGCTCATGCAGTCAGCCACCATCCCCAGAAGATCCTTGTCGTCATTCACAGCAAGGTTGGTGCCATTCAGTACGTACAGAATCAGCGGATTTCGCCGCGAGTCCTGAATGAAGCTCATGGTGGTGCGTTGATGTTCTTCATTCTTGCTGTTGTTGGGGCCGGGGGTATCAGTCAACACCAGACGTACGTTTTCACGCTCACGGACTGCGACGATGTTTCCCTCTATATCAATGCGCTTGGTGTCTTCCGATAGGCCGTTCCATGCCTTGAGAGTTCCCAGAGTGACCTCTTCAACCACCTCAAGGACAACGCCGTTATCGCCGATACGCTTGGCTGAGAAGCGATGATGCATCGAATCGTTATCGGCTATGCGCGCAATGGTTGCGGTCGTTGCTTCGTTCGCGGCCGGCAGCAGGTTGTGCCCAAGCATGGCATTGATCAGCGTTGACTTACCTGAAGACATGGTGGCAACTACGTACACGTCGAAATCCCGATTAAAAGCCTCGTTCAGCGCCTGCTGAGCTACCCTGTCTTCGAGAAGAAACCGTTGAATTTGGGGATGCTGCCGAGCCTCTTCGACGAGCTCGCGGATCTGCTCCAGCCGCGCTTCGGGAGGTGCCATTTCCTCCCAGTTCAACTCGACTCGCATACCCTGGGCTTTTGCCGCGTCCGCCGCAGCTACCAGATCCGAATAATCGGATTCCACTCCTTTGAACGTGATCTCGTAATCCGTATCGCCATTGAAATAATGGCTTAGCTCCCCGAAAAGGTTCTCGATCCATAGCTGCAGGCGCTCATTCTCATGTTTCCTCAGGCTGCACTTGGCGTCAGGCGCCGCCTCATTGATGAGGAACCTTGTATCGACGATAAAGGGGTTATGCGTAATAGTGATGCGATTCATACGGGCGCACTCAGCTTTCTTTGATGTTTAATGAAGGCTTCGACCGTTCCGAGTCCGCTGCAGATAATCAGCTCGCGCAGCTCGTTTTCTTGGGTTAGCCAATGATTTTTTCGGTCAGCAATTGAATGTTTGGTAAGTTTCTTCAAGTTATCGTGTAAGCGATTTCTGACTGACGCGGGGATTCGTGCGGTTTCGAGCAGGGTTTGTTTGCGGATGGGGAGTTCGTCCAACGCTTGCTGAAGCTTTATGAGCTGGAAGCGTGATAGCGGTTCGTCATTCCAAGCCTTACGGGCATAGAGTCCTGCATTAGCCATAGTCGGGATAATGACAGCATTATCGAAACCTACCTCTGCCAGATAAAACTGAGCCTTTTCTACATATGCCTCTAAAGCCTCGCCTTTTTCAACATCCAACAGGTCGACCTTGTTCAATACGAAACAGAAAGCGTCTCGGCTTTCAGAACAAGTTTCCTGACAGAGCCGTTCCAAAATATTCATATCGTCAGATGTACCAAGTTGTGCCGCGTCGAGCACATAAAGCAAGGTTTTAAAGGGCACACGTCGGACGGCTTCGAATGCTCGATCAGCATGACGCCTGTCCAGGCTGTTGTTCGGACCCGGTGTATCGTGAAGAACTAGCCCCGAAGTCTGGCCGGGACGGCTCTTGAAACGACCTGACAGAGAGATCCGCGTGATCTGGCTGTCCGCATTCCAGGTGCGCAGCTGCTCGGATGATATACATCTCAGCTTGTTTAGAAGCAGGCCTGATTGGGAATAACAAGATCCTGTAAAGGTTTTCGCGCCCCTCTGATGCTCAATACAGGTATTCACCGCGGTGGTTGCTTCGTTGGCCACATGCAGCATTTCACAACCGATCAGACCGTTGATCAGCGAGGTCTTACCGGCACTCATTGAAGCCATTACGAGGACATCAAACCTGTTCTGAGGCATCAATGTGCCTCTTTCAGCACAGGACGGACTAACGCAAGCAAGACAAGCCGCGATGCGGCCTCAACGGCATCGCGTATGAGGAAAACACCAAAGGCGAACAGCGATTGGCTGTGGTCGTGTTGAACAATTTCTTGGTCTCTTACCTCACTTTTGGGCACAACATGACCAATCGAAATTGAGCCCACAGCCCTATTGAATCGGGCAAAGTACTGCCGAGCTTTGCAGCTAGGAGATATCCCCGCCGCATATGAGGCTTGAACGAAGTCATGAGATCTAAGGACTCGCCGCGGGTCAGTTGGCTCTAGCATGCCCAACTGCGGCGACGAACGGTTTAACTCGACTGGCGCCAAGTGAGCATTAGACGCGACTCTACATTTCAAGGGTTGAACCCGTCGGGAAGCGGCCGCAATACCAGCTGGATGCTTTTTATCTTTGAAGATTAAAGTCAGCCGGGCAACCAGCTTGAGCGACTTATTCTGCTTACAAAACATGGCACAACTACCCTGTAAATTTTTCCGTTTTAAGCCATTAATCTGACGTCAATTTCCGCGAAGGATAATCTCTTCGTTGGGTCCTATAGGCAAGGCAAATTTTGCACTGCCAAGGTCTTTGCAATATGTCCGCAAAGAGGGTGGCGACCATGTACCTTGTCGGATGGCCGAGCGGGTAGCGTCCGTCAACTTTGGCTCGCGGGCTCGTGCTTCTTCAAGCCGGTCACCAGTTGATCTTGGCTGACTTCGGACATCCTGCCAGCGCCGTCGACTCCCGACCACCCCGAACTTGGACCAGAATCGTCTTGGTGAACCAGACGAGGGCGTCGCCCGCGGAATACTGAACGACGTAATCGAACAGTTCAAATGTTGGCGTTTCTCTCATAGGCGGCCTCTCTTAATGGCTCGATGGCTACAGACTAGAGACACAGTGCGACATAACCGGTCGCAGAGCGCTAGAATTGAAGGAGTTTCGCTGGCTCTACACCCAAACTAAGGAAGCACACTTTAATGCTGATGTCTAGTTGAACATTGAAGAGCTGAGCGCAGCATGTTCTGCAGATCGCGGGTGTGCGCTACCCTGCGCCTAAAGCTCAAAGCGGGTGGTTTTCGATTGAAACTGGCAGCCCCAGCCCACGTTTCAACAACAATCCAGCTAAAGGCCAGAGCTAACTCGCTTTGAGAATTGACTACCATCATCTGGATCTACCAGCGAAGACCCGCTGGAATCGTATCCTGACCAAAATCAGTTGGCGCCTATTCGATTTACCGGTCACGGTAGCATTAATGCAGCGCGCCCAATCGCCAAAGAGCTCTTTAGCCGCGGCGATTGCCTGATCCATATCACCGGAAAGGTCAATAATCAAGCTCTTCACGACAGTCCTGGGCAATCCGGACTTCCGTGAAGAACCATAAAAAAGCCCTCCAGTTAATGAAGTGCCCCCAGGATGTCGAGCGAAGAAAAAAGCTCTGTGGAATGCTCCCGGTTTCCCGGGCATTTCTAGCCTATTATTTGGACTGTTGTCCGGTCAGTTGAACAACCTCATCATCCGCTTGATGGGTACACCCCAGCCAGGTGAAATGCTGAAAGGGCCGCCAGACGCATAATAGTTTTATCGCGAGCGACTTTCAGAACCAGGCGCGAAACGTTTTCTGCGGAGTGCCGTCGTCGAGAAACGTCCAGGCGACGCCTCAGTTAATGGCCGGCTATACTCGGTTTCGTCACCCCACTCGCTCCAGCGGGCTTTCCCTTTCCTCGAACAGGTGATGGTATGAAGAAATTCGAGAAAATACCCGCAACCTATGAGCAAGCTGGTCGCTTAAAAGCTGAAAATCGAGCGGAGAAAGTAGCGCTGTTAAATTCGCTGAGTAAAGAGGAACGCGCCGAACTGGAGGATCGACTGCGAGATATCGTCGTCAAAGATTTCGGCGGATACCGATCAGACACTTGACCGCGACCGAAAGGTTAATATAATCGGACAAGATTCTGAGACGCCACCTAATCCAACTCTTGCGGAAAACGTGCCTAAGAGCTTGATTATTCGGGATATTCGAACAGTTGACTGCGAATCCCCCCGGCTGCACCAAATTAGCAAGACCTGAAGCCCCGAAAATCCTCGAGACTCTCGGGGTTTTTTGGTTTCTGGGGGCGATTCAGGGCAGCAGGCCCCGCCAAACCGCTTCATTGGTAACCACATCCACAAAAGTCTGGGCGCTAAAGCCGTCGGGATAGAGTGTTTGGATTTCTAAGTCTTTCTCAGTTTCCAGATGCTGCAGATAGTGTTTCTGGTCCTTCAGGACGACTTCCATCACCTCGCGCGATACCACTCTAAAACCATCTAGCAGCTCGCCGTCGCATTCTATCGAGGTGTCCACTACCCAGGCATGGATTGGCAGCGCTGCGTTGGCGTCAGGCAGGCTCAAGTCTCGGCGCAAGGTCTGGTCGCTATTCAATAGCGGCTGCAAAGCATGCTGTTTACGCCTCAACTGTCTGGCTGCCTTACGCAGAGTGTTGGTTCGGTGCAACCATACCTCGTGTCGCGAGGAGCGGATAAAACCTGATTTCACTTCGAGCAGTAACACCACGCCATCGAGGTAGCAGATAAGGTCCATCTCGCCTGCATTGCTGCCGTCTAGAATCGGGGGTTGGTAACCCACAACCACTTTGAAGCCTCGTTGCCGCAATGCCTGCGCCAGGCAAAGCTCAACCTGCTCAGTCTCGCTGCGCAGTTCAGGCCTGCGCACGCCTATACGGCGTAATGAGTTAACGGCGGAGACAAGATTGTTTTGCTGACCGGCAATCCAGGGAAACTGAAAGCTATAGCGACCTATTTTATAAAACGGCTGTTCAGACAACCTGGGGACTGGGGCTAGCGGAGTTTTCTTGATTTGAGCCGAAAGCTGGCGCAAATCGACGGTCCAGAACTCCAGGATGTTTTTTGCCGCCGCTGCGTCCCCTTTTGGGTTTGCCTGGCTGACGGTCCAGCCCCGAATCCGCTTTATTTTGGCGGGCAGTTCTGACCACGTCATGGGGAAACGGTTCTCGCCCTCCAGCAAACCTTCCCAGGCCATCCGCCCCAGCGCAGCAATGGGGGATTCGGTTTGGCGCCTGTGGCGCTTGTAAGCGTCCAGATACGATTTAACAAAGAAGGCGGAAGATAGTTCACTGGCCAGTAAGGTCTGGTGCAAGTCAACCTCTGCGCCATCAGCTAGCGAAATCTTGTCGCTGCAGCCGAAGAGGGTCTGCAACACAAGGCGACTGCGCACAGCCTTGATCCAGGCCCACTGGTTGGCTTCATGATTTTCAGGCGTGCCTATGATGACATCAGCCATCCCGGCGATGACAAAATCGTCCATCGCGCGACGCAACCAATAGCTCCAGAGTAACAATGACTTTTCTTCAGTCTGCTTCCAGCACCTAGTGCTCTCGGTGCTGGAACTGTAGATGACAGGCTGCCCTGGCTCCATTTGATAGTGCATGTCGCTATCAAAACAAAAGGAATTGATGGTCGCCTCATAGTCGAGACGCTCGCTCATCGCGGCAATAAGCACAGCCACGGATTCAAGGTGGGCTATGCATTTCTCTGGCGAGCCGCCTCCGGGGAAAAGTAGCGGCGAGAGATGGCGTTTAAGCGACTTACCCAGTATTTTTTCTGTCAGCTGAAAATCCCGCTCGCTACTGCGTTGCAGCTTGCGCTGAATAACGCGTTCGTAAACCGTCCAGCTTTGCTGGGTATTTTGCTCAGCACTCTCAAGGGCGGGGTAAGCGAGAATGCTCAGATAAGACATCAGCTCGAGCAGCGATAGTGTTTTCAAATGCTGCTCGGCTTGTTCAATCAGGTGATCGAACGGCTCAAGCTGCTCCAACAGGCAATCACAGGCATTCAGGAAAGCGTCCCACTCATGTCCTGCAACCGACTGGCGGAGATGGCGCATCACCTGCGAATCAGTTTTAGTAAATAGCTTTGAGTAACGGATCGCCCACCGCAGTAAATCAGGATTGTGCAGGGCGAGGTGATCCAGCAGAGAGCGGTCAATATCATCCAGAGCCCATAGCACCTGGGCCAGGGCTTGCCTTGCTAGCTTGGTTTGCTCAAGCAAACCTGGTTGCCACCAGAAGTCTAAACTCGACAGACCGGCAGCACGATCACGGTTGCTGTGCTTGCCTGCTGGCTTACCATCCAAAAAATCATGCATGCACTCATCAGCACATGCAGCTGGGTTCAGCCTAGCACTGGAGCGGGACCACTGATCCCGATAGTAAAACTTGCAAGGAGTATCGTTCATCGAGCTTAAACAGACCTATAAGAAGATTTTTGCGGATCGCGGCGAGCATAGGTGAGCAAACTTAACATCGCGATGCCCCGACCAGCATTCGGTCTGAGTCGCTAATCAGCTTTCTCTTAGTCGATGACAGGCCCCATGCCTGACCCAGTTCAAGGCCGTGGCGCCACCCAATCCAATTGACACATTTCTGTACTGGATGAGTTGCTCCCTATAGCGATCCGGAAACATTTCTTTATTACTCTTGTGATCGACCAACAGTGTTTCTCTTTCTCCACGGATGACCAGGTCCACCACTCCGCTGATGACCTGCCCCGCCGGATTAAGTCCGGCGACCTGTAATTCACAATCCCACTTGCGAACCGTACCCACAAGGCGCTCCATATGAGCCTTGAAGCCCTCCAAATGCTCAATCACTGCCTGCATGTGGTCGTCATTTTCTGTGCTGCCCTGGTTCAGTGGCAGGGCTTTGCTCAGCAACCCCGGCTGCATCAAGTAAACCTGATATAAACGGTGCACCCATGTTCCCAGCCCATCAGCTGATAATTCGTCAAACGCGTCCAGGTTTAGCGCAGGATCGTAATTCGTCGTTTCGGCTTCTGGTTTCTGTTGGCTCGGCAGATCGCCGGCCAATGAAGGACTGATCGTGTGTTGCTGTTTTTCAGGCTGATCTTTCGCATTAATGAATAGAGTTATTCGTTCCTCTGCTCTCACTACGCCCTCGAAAGAGTCAGCCGCAGAGGGGAGTATCTGATTTTCCTTGTAGAACGCAGAGTCACCCTTTTGGCTTTGGGCATGCAGCAAAGGCTCGACATAATCAAGCATCGCCCCCTCTGTATAACCCTCCCAGCAAGGCAGGATGATCTGCTCACGCGCCCTGGTTAGCGCCACATAATAGAGATTCTTGTTCGTCTCGGTCTCGTCATCGGCCAACAAGGCCGAGAAGCGTGCTTCCGTGGTTTTATCGTCAAACCGTGGCAGTATTTGCACAAAGCTTTGCTGGAGCATGTTCTCCATACCGCCAGCAGGGTATGCCATGGTAATGCTGGGGAAACGCGGCTCTGCAGATTTTTCGGCATCCAGAACCATGACCACAGGCCATTCTAGCCCCTTGGAGGCATGCCAGGTTTTGAGGACCACTGCGTTCTCCGCTTGCGGATCTGCCTCAGGCTGTTCGTCGTTGGCACCTTGGTTCTGGTTCAGCCATACCTGGAAAGTTGAAGCATTTTTCCCGGCAATACCCATGGCATTGAGCGTCTCCGGTTGCAGTGCCTCGAACTCTTCAGCAAGGCTAAGCAGCTTGAGCAGGTTTGTCCGAAATTGCTGGCCTTGGGGCAGCGTACGCACAATCTCGAAAAGCCGAGCCTCCTCGATAATCGTCAACAGCTGGCTTTTAAGCGGCTGGATCGGCAGCTTTTTTCGCAAAAGAGTCAGCCGTTCCGTTAGTTCGTTCTCGAATCTGGAATGTTCTCTGTAGCCATTCAGTAAAGCCTCGAGACGACTGGTGTCGTGCCCCCTGATCAAAGGCGATGTCAGGAGATCCAACCAAGCGTATCTGTCCCGGCTATTATTCAGGCCTTGCAGAGCGTTCAGAACCCACTGCACAGCATCGCAGGCAAGAAATCCTGATTGCTGGATTTGCACTTCCATACCTGCCGCGCGCAAAGCATCCGCAAAATTTATGAGCCTTTTGTGTCCTCGCGCTAGCACCGCGATATCCGAGCCGCGAATGGGCCGCTTCCTGCCAGTGTGTTTGTCGGTAATCTGCGTACCGCCGCCCAGCAGGCCAGCAATATGGTTGGCCAGAGCCACATTACCTTCCCTGGTGAAACCTGGTTTAGCGCTTCTCGCATTCGCATCCTTGTTCCAGTATGCCTTGATGAAACGAAGCGCATGTACAGCGGGCAGGTCGGATTGATACGCCGCTTTGGGAGCCAGTCTCTGATAGCGGTCGCCATAGAGCTTTTCACCCATATCGTTAAGAAAGCCCATCACCTCGGGGGTGCTGCGCCAGTTGCCGTCCAGCTCTTTAACAGCGTCAGGCTGGCTTTCGCTATCTTGCAGCAAGGTCGCAAATAAACGGCTGTCGGAGCCCTGAAAGCCCATGATGGATTGTTTGAGGTCACCTACGATGAGGGTGTATTTGCTGCTGGCCTGAAAGCGCCTCAGCAAAGAGTACTGCAGTGGATTGGTGTCCTGAAATTCATCGATTATCAAGCAATCGTACTTGCCTGCAATTTCTTCCTGCCATTCCGGATTATTGCTCAGCATGTCGTTGGCCTGGTGCACCATGTCACTGAAATCCACCAGGCCAGCCTGTCTTTTCGTGTGTTGGTATTTATCCAGGGCCTCTATTACACCCGTTATCAAACATTCTATGTGCTGCAAACCATCGCAAAGGGGGCCCGGGTGTACGTTCAGCTTTTCAGCAGCATTCCAGATCGATGCTGCCAGGTCAGCACGGGGATGCTTCTCATTGATTTTTTTGAGCTTTTCATTGAACTGGAGCTTGCTCCAAAGCTTCCAATCGTTGCAAAGGCGTTCCCGGCTTGCGCAATAGATATCGGCAACGAAGTCTCTGGCCTTGTCATTGTTGCCCCATTGGTCTTTATGGCCGAGTTCTTGTCGGTCCGGGTATTCAGCTTTAACAGCTTCAATCGCCCGCCACAGTTCGTCGGTTATTGATGTTGCGTCTTTTTGCGCATGACCGTAGGTATCGGTGAGAACCGCCTGCGCCTGAGCCAGTAGCACCTTGGCTTCCTCTGGCGATGAGCCAACACCTTTTCCGAGGGACCGGAATTTACCAATAAGGCTCAGAATGGTGTCCGTCAACTGATCCACACCTTCCTGATACTCTTCTCCCTTGAAGCCGCCACTGTAGCCAAAGTGCTCCAAGTCATCGAGCAAGGGTTGTATAGCGCTTACCTGATCCAGGGCTTCACGGAGCAGAATATCTTGCTCCTGCTCTGTCAGTTGGCGCGGCGCGGGAGAGTTGCCGGCCTCAAAAGCAAAGGTTCGCAAAATCTCCAAACCAAAGGCGTGGATAGTAGATATGGTTGATTTCTGGAGTAACTTCGCCTCCTTCATCAGCCCTTCTTTTAAAAGCGATAACCGAATCCGCTCTCGCATTTCGTTGGCTGCATCAGTGGTGAAGGTTACCGCAAGTATTCGGTCGGCCTTTACCTGACCCTGCTTGACCCAATCCGCCAGGGTGCTCTGAACGGTATAGGTTTTACCAGCACCCGCACCGGCTTTGACCAGAGTGTTTTTCCGTGCGGGGAGAACAGCTGGGTTACTCATATTGCATCCTCCTCGCTAGCCCGGGTGAAGCGAGCGACAACCGGATTATCTGTGAGGGCGTAGGCTTTGATTCCACGCTTATCCCAGTCTTTTTCATCCGACGTATTGTTGAGTCGAATGGTGCTGTTGTTTATCTCGTCGAGCCTTTGCCGCACCAGCGTGACGGCGTTGGCAGACTGTTGTTCCAATGTCGGCTGGGGCTGAATCACGTTTAGCTGATCACTTGGATCAAGTGATTGATCCGCTAGCAGGGTAGCGTCATTGAGGGTGTAATATCCGCTCATCGCCAGGCTTCCGGGGTTCTGCTGTTGGTACAGCTCTCGATAAATCAGGGTTTGCAGGTCGTAACCCGCATCGAGCTGTTTCAACCGACTGTTATGTTTTGATGTTTTATAATCGACGACCAGCGTTTGATTGCCATTGGTAAGCACAGCATCCACAAAACCTCTGAGCGGTGTGCCCCACAGTTCACCCTGCAACTCCAGCTCCACCTCCGAAATCCTCCAGCCCTCTTGCTGGCACCAGCTGGCGAAATGGTTAAGCGCCCGATAGGCCTTGTTTCTAAGCTGTGTTCTTTTGAGTCCCCACTGGGGTGCATTCAGAAACGGCGCTTCTATCTCTATCGATTGGTCAAACAGTTGATCAAACAGCGCATCATTCCAGGGCTCGGCCTGCCGGGAAGAGAACAACTCGAAAACCTTGTGTGCAACGGTCCCCTGAACAGAGACCTCTGGGGATTGTGGCGCCCACATCCGTGACTTGATTCTCAGACGATAAAGCAGCCATGCCAGTGGCGACTGCATCAGTTTTTCCAGGCTGCTGGGCGATTCCGGGTTGGCAGTGCCATCCTGACGAAGCCTTATGGCCGACATCAGACTCTGGTCGATCTGAAGGTCATTGAGCTGTGGCTTCTCCTGCACCTCCAACTTAACGGATGCAATGCGAAGCAAGGGGTGATCCGATTGCATAATCGGGCATTCAAGCCGCTCGGGATCGAGCTGTTTCAAAGGCTGGAAACAAAGAGCCATATCCAACAGGGTTTCACTGGGCTCCAGACTTGCACCTTGATAATCATTCGTGGCCCGCAGGAAGGTTATACGGCTATCGGCGCGGCGAAGGCGTTCAGCGAAGTCTTGCTGCCATTGCAGATGGCTTGTTTCTACCGACGGGATGGCAAGACTGGCTTTGCTTGCGAGTTGATCCCAGGCATCACGGTGTATTGGGCCGGTATGCTCTGGCTGATAACAGTAATGACCTTGGTTGAATCCAACGATAAACAGCTCATCTACCTGAAACGGCAGTGGCTCACCTTCCTGGAGGATATTGACCGCACGCAGATATCGGACCCTGTCTTCTTGTGACTCCAGGGCTGCCACCGTTGTTTGGCGAATAACCCGCTTGATTTGCTCGTCAAAGGATTGATCTTCGTAAAGCGCCAACAGACGACGCGTGTTTTCCAGGAGGCTTGTTAAACGTCTTTCGCCCAGGCCTTTTATACGTGAAGCTCCGCTCTGCTCAGCGATGGCATCCAACCACGCCATAACCGCAACTGAGGTCTGCTCCGGCAGGCTCTGAAGAAGCTCAAGCATGGCCACACCCTCGACGCTCAACTCCACACCCGGCTCAAGTGCCTGCCGTTGCCCAAACTGCTCAGCCAGTTTATGGCCGATGCCGGCACTCCAGGGCATCAGCGGGTTGATCATCACGCTCATTCTGGCCATGGGAATATCCCGCTGAACCAGGTTGGTCAGGAGCTCGTTAATCAACGCCGCTTGCCAATCAAAAGTAACGTTCCCGGGACGCAAATTGCTGGCAATAATGCCGGCATATTCGAATTGCTTTTCCAGCCAGCCTTCGTAATCTCCGCCTCGGGGGACTACAACAGCGATTCGCTCTGGCGCTGTGCCTTGGGCCAGCGCGGTTTGAATCAAAGAGGTGACCGCTTCCACTTCATGAAAATGATCACGGCAGGTTAACCAGTGAAGGCCTTCGCAATTGATCATGCCGGCTTCAGGGTGAAACAGGGCTTTGGCGAATTGCTGGGTAGGTGCGCATTCATTGGCAGGGGACGGCTTCGGGATGAATTCGTACTTTCCTGCCTCTGGTGCCAACCAACCTTTACCAGCCAGGATACTCAGGATCTGCTGCTGCCATGGGTACAGGCGCTCGGTATCCAGCCGGGGATAAACATGGAGCGGCTCGATATACAGTTCCTGGTGCTCAGCCAGCCATTGCTCGGCCAGTTGGTCCCGGACCGGGCGTTCACCGATCCGTTTAAAAAGCGCCACGAGGTCGTTGTAATAACGTTCATAACGGTTTGTTGGTTCAAGGATCTCCGCTGGCTGGGCCCCAAGTGGCAAATAATTGAGCAAAAACTGCAGGCCAGCCTTCAGCTCAGCAATGGTTGCAGGCTCATCTACTCGAATACTCTCTTTCCAGAAAGCATCCATCATAGCCAGCGCCTGTTCTTGCAAGGCTATATCCCAGTCGAGATCAGACGGATCGATCAACCAAAGCGCGGCCAGGGTTTCCAGCAGTACGGAGAAACTGCCAACCTTCGCCCCCATGGTATTGCGCTGGGCCAATGCGTGGCGGGTTTCACTTGCAGCGAATGCATCCGGTACGAGGATGAAGTCCATTTCTTGTCCTTTCGGTTGTTTTTAGGCTCTTTTGCGGGAAGGTAAATCTTCCATAACGCCTTGAGATATTGTTAGCTCTTGTTCTGTCACCAACTCACGTTACCGCGCCCAGTTGCTAGCGAACAAGGCATGCGAGTTGCTCATGAAACAGGGAATGACTCACTCAGTCACTTGCGCACAAACCCAACAAAATCTGCTCCAACCGATCCGCCTCTGCAGCTACCGAGCAAGCAATAAATGACAGCTCCTCACTGTTTAGATGAGCCACTGGATGGCAAGCTCTCACAGCTAGACGTCCGGCCTGGTCGACGTGAAAATCCACTAAATCAAAATTAAAATTGCGGCCCAATGTGTGGCCTACCAGGGGGCAAGTAGCCATGGTTTTTCCGTTCTTCGCGAGCGCCAATGTCTGCTCCCTGTCCAGAACGACCGAGCTAAAGATCACGTGAGAGTCATCCTGGCACCACTCCACTCGTTGTTCACGACACTCATGATGGAACAGGAATAAAAGTGCGTCATCGCCTAGCGCTGTAATGCTCATACGCCTGCTCTTCCCGCAAAGCCCCTTGATCAGTGTTACGAGGTCGGGCCTTTCCCTAAAAGCTGCAACCTGCTCGATTCCGCTACCTGATACTCGCTGGTAGATATCATCCACTTCGTAACCAATTAGCACCTCTTTACCGCCCGCATACACCTCGGCATTACGTTGAATAAGCAATGTCTCAGGGCTCGATTCAATACTGTGCAGCTGCATTCGAACCAGCGGGTCCGACTGTACATCTCGCAGCCAATCGACTCGACCGGTCAAATCCATGGCATCTGGAACGAACGCGCTCTGTGGAGTTGAGGTAGCCGAAATCAGCAGCTCTGCCAATCCGCTCGCACTGCGCATCTGAATAGAGATTGGCGCGGCCTCATCGCTATCCCACTTCCAACCATTCGTAGTCTCTCGAAGCCTCTGCTGATTATTTGACTGGCTGGGCATTTGGGTAATGCAGCCCTGCAACTGTTCGCGAACATGAGTCAAACGGCGAGCAACTGCGGCCTGCTCGGATGTCAGCAGTTCGCAAAAATTTTCGCCAACCAGGTCATCAGGGCTAATCCTGAACAGACTCTCAAGCTGTTCAGTAATCTGTGGCTCAATGGCATTTGAGGAAGCTAATTGCTGAGGTATATCGATGTCCGCCCGAAACAAGGCCGCACCGTCACCCAGCTTATGCAGTGAGCGTTGGAAAGCGTTCAGATTGGCGGCGGCCTGGCGAACCTGAAAAAACTCGAGGCTCTCACGGATATGTGGATAGCCAACCTGAATGAAGTGCTGCTCATACTGGTCGCCGGCACTGACCATGCGCCGATGAGCCATGCATCCTATTCGGTCGACTCGTCCAACCTTTTGCTCCAGAGCGATAGGACTGGCCGAGATACCGTAGTGCTGAACACTGTCGCAAAAGGTGTGCAAATCCTCTCCTTCCTGGAAAACATCCGTTGAAACCAAAACCCGCGGGTAGCCAGGCATTCTAAATTTCCGGGCCAAGGGTGAGCGATTCGAGCTATTTTCACCCGTCGCACCGCTTATTGGTGACAAAGGATTGAGTTGACCGGTCAGGTATCGGGTTAATTTTTCAGGTGGGGTGTGATAAGCATCCGCGAAATTGAGCTTGATCAAAAGATCCAGGTTAGCCGCAACGTCTTGAAGGATACGATAGGAGCTAAAGGCTCGCCCGGAACGCTGTTGCTGCAAGAGCATCTCAGCAAATGCCGAGATCAACTGGCCATCCGCATCTATTTCGGCAGTAGCCTTGCGTTCACCTCGCAGGGAATAGAGATCAATGAAGGGATGATCAATCCGGCACACCACAGCTAGCAGCTCGGTGTGTGTCAAAAGCCTTCGGATACAACGCTCAGCAAGTAACTCATCCGACCCGGCCAGCTGTCTGATCGTCTCACTGCCGTAGCAGGGACTCAAAGTCCTCAACGGAGGTACATCCCGCATGGCATCCCACAACGTTCTACGCTTCAGCTCCGCTTCAAGGCCTGCCAGCTCGGTCAACTCGACCTCAGCCTTAAAGTTTGAAAAAGCCACGGCCAATATGCGTCCGGCAACTATTTTTGCCTGGTCATCGCCCTGGCTTTGAACTGTCTTGAGATAAGCGTACTGCGCCAACCGAAAACGCAGCTGTGGCGTTGCCCTTGGCTTCCGATCACGCTGAATCCATCGCTCCCAATCGATCTGGCAATCAGCTATGTTTGGCATTGTCGATAGCGCAGCCCAGTTGGGCTCAAACATGTAACTGATCTGGCCCAAGGTATTTCTGAAATTGAAGGGCAATTGCTGCAATTGCTCTGTGGCTACCTCCAGCTCCGCATTCCTCCCCCTATAGAACCAGGTGAAGAAGTTCTCACCACTGGCCTCGACCTCTCCGTCCGCCGTAATGGTCTCTTTGAGTGGCTGGTTTCGCTCCCGGACCCTCGTGTTGTATTTCTCGAACCAAAAGGCCACTGCCGCATCATCGCGAATGTAATTGCCCAGCCACGTGTCATAAGCTCGTTCCAGCTTGAACTTCAGTTCGGAAACGCTTCGGACCCGCCTCACAAAGATCAGCTGTTTCTTACCCTCCTCGAAGCTGAGGCGATGCGCCTGCTCCGCCACCCAGTCCATCTTTGGATGCGGCGGAATGGTCTTGAACTCCTGGTTAAAATCGTCAATCAGTCTTTCTACAACGTGGCGGTCCTGCGCGTCTTGCTTGCTGCCATCATTTGTTTGATCGTCCTGACCGTCAAACTCAATGGCCTTGTTCTTGTCTCCCGGCAGATAGCTCTCGAAGGACGCGAGCATACCCAATTCAAAACGACCCGCGCAGTTCTCTCGCAGGTACTCGCTGACTTTCTTTTGCAGCAGCGCAGCAAACAGCTGCTGCTCGATAGACATCTGTACCTCAGCCATTTCACCTGCGCGATGTTCATGGCGGTACATATTGCGTGTATGGCGCCTGCCACACAGATCAATGGAGTTGAGCCTGCGAACGATCAAACGCGACAGCGAAGCCTGAGCCTCAGCGCCATCAAACTCATTTCCAGGAGGCAACGTCACCTGATGAGCAAAGCCGAATAGGCCCAGCTGATTACGCAGATGATTTAGCTGGCGGTCGAACGGGGTGGCCGATAGCAACAACAATCGCCCAACCCGCTTGCTGGCCTCATCGTCTGCGCCCAGGAGCATAGCCAACAATTGATTCCGGTCGCTGCTGTCACGTGCCTTTTTAAGGTTGTGCGCTTCGTCGACAATAACCAGATCAAATCGGGGAAGGATATTGTTCAGTGCAGAAGCCCATGCCGCTTTGACCTTGCCCTTCAGTCTGGACAGCTCCGAAGCGGACAAATCTTCCTGAATGTCCTTGCGCAATCCGCTGATTGTCTCTGCGTGCTGGGGAAGCCGTAGTGCAAAATCATCCAATGACGACAACAACTCTGCGGCAGTATTGCCCAAGGCAAAACTGAATGCAGATGTGCATATGAAATAATCACGCGTGTTGGTGGTCGCGACCGACTGAATCAATTCAGGTAGCCCTGCGCAAGCTCTGTAAGGGGCAACAGGCTGATTACCCAGACCCTTTACCGAAAGGTCGCGTGGCACATAGTTGTACTCGACGAAGCTCCTGTAGTCCTTGACCCATTTGTCTCGCACGTTATTTTTGGGCAGCAGGTACAGCACGCGAAGCGATGGATTGAATCGCCTCATCAAGGCAGCTATGCCCAGCGCAATATAGGTTTTACCCATACCAACTTCATCTGCAAGGTAGGCTACTCCGCTATCAGCCAAGCGGTTATGCAACGCGACCGTACCTTCAAGCTGCTGCGCGGCGAGCTGCCTAAATTCAGGATCATCCTTGCCCGCGGCGTAATCAATCAAAGAGCCAGCAGTCTGCAAATCAATCCTTTTCAAGCTGCTCTCCTTCCTCGACGTGACTCGCCATGCGAGCAACAGGCTCGAAAAACTTTACTTTGACCCAGCGTAAAAATTGTTTCCCATCGGCAACATCAAGCTGGTTCAACAGCTCATCTCGCTCAAGAACTGACAGCGCCAGCTCGGCATCGCGCAACAAGCACCCATCTGTATGCGCAGAAAACCGTTTCAATAGATCGATGACGCTGAGCAGCGTTAGATAACGAACAATCAGAGAAGCCGCCTTATCGCTTGAGCCCGAGCCCGCAATACTCGCCAGCAATTTGCGCAACGAATCTGGCTGCTGGCCCTCAAGGTAGTAGGCTAACGTCTGCAAATCGCCGTCACACTCTGCTCTTGCGAGCCTCTCAGCCAGCTCCCAGAAAGCACCATTAACCTGGGAAAACTCTGAAAAGAAACTCTCAATCGACGTCTCAGTCGTCAATTCCGGCAAAAACTCATCCTGAAGACCCTCATGACGGCTGGCATGCAATAGCCTAATCGCCAGATCACCGAAGAGCTCCAGCCGCCGCGATTCATGCATGCCCATGAAGATCTTCAGCAATGCCCGCAGGTCAAGGGCAGGCAACTGAGTGGGTCTGCAGAACAAATTTCGCTGAGAAACCAATACAGTCCCTTCAGCCGTCTTTATCTCTGACTGCCAGCGGGCATGCATCAATGAAGAGCCTTGCAGATGAGCCTTGATTTGAGGTGCTTGGCATGACTGACCATCCTTGCCGTTGAGCACCACACTAACGAGGGTATCAGCTGCACTATCGCGCAATATCAGCTCACCAGGCTGTGTACAGGAGATATGCAGCAGCTCAGTCTGCCAATCGAACATCACGTAAACAGGCGGCATTTCCTGCTCGGTAGCGTTAGTCGCGCTGCTGGCTTCAGCCTCCACCTTGAATCTATCCGGCGGCGACTTTAGAGGGCTGAGCAAGCCCACTCTAGCGGCGTCATCTTTGAGCAGAAAACCCGCTTCCACATTTTGCCGAAAGGCCTTGAAACTCAGATTAACTGAGCCGATGAAGCACCATGGTTCTTTCCCAAGAGCCTGGTAAATTTTCGCATGCAATCGCCTATAGGGGCTCTTGGGGTCGAGATGACTTTTGCGTATGGACTCAGACCATTGCCCCCAGGCTATGGTCTCACGTGGCAACACTTCGTATATTGATGTTCGATCCACCAGGGCCTGCCCCTGCTCATCAACGGGTAAAAGCACAGTGGTAGATGGGTAGCGTGCCAGAAAATCGACGATAATCTGATTGTCACCCTCGACCGCAAAAAAAGGGCTGATGACTTCAAGCGGCGCATCGGCTCCGGCGTGTTCGTTGATAAATGCGTCGAAATGAGCACGCCCTTTCCCACTGCCTGAGAAGTAAAAACTGCAATTCAGGTCATCCACAGTTGCCTCGAATCGCAGAGCGACATCGATAATGCCATCCAGTACAGGCGAAGGGGTTTGAACCTGATAAAAACGTAAAGCTTCCAGCAATGGATTGAGGATATTGGCTGGTGTGAAGCTGTCGTCAAGCTCAACCCAATGCCCTACTTCAAGGTTCTCCCACCAGCCAGCCTTGGTCAGGTTGAACGAACCGGCCCCCAGAACGATACTCAACTGCTGGGTCTTACGGTCACGAACAAGCAGGACCGTCAGCTTTGCGTGCTGGCAGCCACCGCCAACTCGCATTGGCAGATAGTCAACTTCCAGGCGAGGTGCCAGTTGCGGATCAAAAACACTCAGGTCATACACTACAGCCAGGCGACCGGTATGCTGAGACATCAGACTCTGTAGCTGGTAATAGCGTATGGACTCATTGCTCGATAGCGCAGGATTACCCAGTAAAAGGGGTAGAATCTCAAGCTCAAAGAAGTCAGGTTCAAAGCTGTATGTGGTGAAGAACGCGCAAATAACCTCGCGGTCGCCAATCACGCTGCTCAAGGCTTCGCTAATGGTCAGATTCTGCATTACACAGCCTGCCTGGCAATCTGCAAAAACGAGCCGATGAAATAGCTGTTCCACCACCGACCATGACAATGTTCGTGCAGATTATCCGGGATAAGGGCGCGGTCATTGGCAACACGCACTCGCAGCACATCTCCCTGCCACTCAAGCCAGGCAGCCCCCCCTCGCTGCTGCATTACCAGCTTGTTTTGTTCCAGCACACCATTAATCAAGGCTTCGGCGTCGTGGTTAATCGCAGCATCGAAAAGACGCTTAAGAAAGGCCCGATGAGGTAGCCCGCCTAGCGCCTGCCAATCATCTGCAAGGGCCAGATTCTCCAGACGCGGCTGCAGAACATCGAGCAGTTCGGCGCGCTTGCAGTCTTTCTGGCCTTGAAGCCATTCCATCAGACTGCCTGCAAGTACAAGCAAAGGCTCGAGCGACTGAATCTGCTGAATCGTTGCCCGTAAAGCATCACTTGTGTCTTGCTGTTCAAGCAACCAGTGACAAAACACGGATACGCTGAGACTCGCGCCAGACACGTTCAAATACTGAGATGCGAACCTGTAAAGCTCCAGCTGCAACGGCTGCGCTGCCTCCCATTGAAGCAGCGCTTTAACAACAGAGGCGCGCAATTGCGAATCACGCAACAAGCCATTGAACGCAGGTGCGAGCGCTTTGACGCTCTCCATGCTGGCCAGATCAACTTCTGATATTTCTTGAAATTCTTGCCAATTCGCTTCGCCCAAAAAGGCGATCATCTCGCACACCAGCTTATTACCCTGGTCCGTGAGCCGTCGATCAGGGCCATCGATCAGGCCGGCCACTTTCATCGCAGTGGAATACAGACCCCATAGCCCGTAACTCAATTGATTACTGAGGATCTGTGCCGCCTCACCCTGGCCCAAAGGAAGTTGACTGCTTTTAAAGTTGGCCTTGGCCCGAGTAATACCTAGGAATCCCTCCTCGCCACCAGAAAGACGTAGATAGGCGGCTAACTGTTCCGCGCGCAGAAAGGCTGTTTGCACATTATCCAATTGATCTGACCTGGTATTGGCATGATGGCAACACAAAAGGGCTACCATAAAGTTATCCAGGTTGCTGGTAACCGTGGTCAGATTACCCACCACCTTGCGCCCCATAAAACTCCAGACTGCTTCAATGCCCAGTGGATCTCGGGACCCCTTGGGGCGTGAGCGGTCGTCCATAAGCGAAAGCACTGTCAGCATAAATATTCAATCAGCCCTGATCATTAAGTTTTATTGTCCGTTTCCATCGGCTATCCGACAGCACACGCCTGGCCTGTCATGCTACCAGCCCGGATACCTTACCCAGATATCGGTGCTCACGCCTGTACTATCATCGACATCGTACACAGCCGGCACGAAGCTGATATCTGCAGCGAGCTGTGTGATCACATCGCGCAGTTCAAGATCTTCTAGCCAGTGCCTAGGGACGGCCTGAGGTCCGTGAATAAGGCCCAACAGGTTGCCCGCAATCAAGCCCGTACTGTCGCTGTCGCCGCTGTGGTTAACGGCCATCACGACCCCGTCTTCCAGGCTCTCGGCACAGAGTGCGCACCATAATCCAATAGCAAGGGCTTCATCTGCCACCCAGCCGCCACCTAGCTCTGCGATGCCGTCGGGAGTAGGCCGCACGCCCTGACGATGCAAGCGCATGACATATTCGACCAGCCGCCGCGTGTCTTCCATGCCACGCTTGCCTCCGTGTTCTTCCAAGGCACCCGCACAAGCTTCATCAAGCGGTAGCTGATGCAACCAGATACGCTGAAGAATGTCGGCAAAAAGGCCGGCGGCCAGATAACCTGTGGGATGACCGTGACTGTAGTGAGCTGTTTCGGACGCAACCTCAAACGCACTGGAAAAAAAGGCACAGGCCGCGACACGCATTACCCCGCCACATCCTTTGCTGTCATTGTTGGCCAACTGACCGTAGCCCGCACTCTGGCTGAGTGCACTTAAGCAGGTGTTGCCTGGGGCACGCCGTGACCATAGCTGCGACACACCGATCAACCACCCATCTCGGCCCACTTCGATTGCTGCGTCATACTCTTGTGTTACCAGCCAGCGCAATAACGCATGGTGCACAACCGAGGCGGAGTTACAAATCCCCCTGGCTTCGCTGCGAACTACAGCCCGCAAAAGACCCTCTGCCGTAAATAGCATCATCTGAGTGTCGTCAGTGATAGCCCCTCGACGTCCATACGCTGCCGACATAGCTCGTATCCCATGCGGCCCAAACTGACGCTGGATCGCGGGCCAGTCCATAAACTCAACCGCCGCGCCAAGTGCGTCACCTGCCGCACCAGCCAACAAACACCCAAGCACGCGTGCCGGGTCACGGGGCGACAGGCGGGTGTCAACATCGATTACCCAGTCTGCTAACGTTCCGTCTTTCATCGGAATCCTATGAGACCGTCCCGCTGCATCCTGGCCCCAAAAGAAAGACCGTGGACCCTCCCTATCAGTACCAACAATGCGCAAGGTCATGCCACTCTCTTGGTGAACCAGTCGCTCAAACAGCTTCACATTCGTTGCCTGGATCATCCCTACCCTCCTTGCTGTATCAAGGTGACATCATGCCACCCGCATGCGACTATTCTTGTCGCACCAGGACTCACACAGGGATGACACATGGGACAGCGAGATACGCTATTTCGGCACCTGGCAATATTGCAGATGCTGCCACGGGCGCCGCACAAGCTGAGCACGAGCACCGTCCAGATGCGTTTGGAAGAACAGGGCTACACGATGACCCTGCGCTCCATTCAGCGCGACCTGGAGAAACTGGCTGAGCACTTCCCGCTGGAGTGCCATAAGGAATGCAAACCCTATCGCTGGAATTACGTAGCTAACTACACCAGCGATTTGCCTGCAATGGACACCGTAACGGCGCTAACTCTGGTTCTGGCAGAGGAAACGGTTCGCAGCCTATTGCCCAAAGTTGCCATAGATAAGATCGGATATAAATTTGAGAGCGCACGCAAACATCTCGAAGGCATGCATGAGAACGGTTTTTCACAATGGAGCCAAAGAGTACGAGCCATTCCCAACGGCAAATCACTGATACCTGCCGAGATCCAACCTGCTGTATGGGAAGGACTGACAGACGCCCTGCTTAATCATCACGCTGTGAATGTGGAGTACTTGAGCCGACTCAAGGGTGAGCTCAAGACTTACACCTTACATCCATTAGGATTGGTAACACGGGACAGCAGCTCCTATCTGCTCGCCAGCGTGAACAGCCACGACGACGTGCGCCAATTTGCCCTGCATCGCTTCCGCTCTGTCTCTGCCAGCGCCAGCCTCTATCGCGCCCAGCCAGACTTCAATGTCCAGCACTACATTGACCAAGGCGCTTTCGGGTTTCCGTTGTCGCAAGAGCCGGTCAAGTTCATAGCCCGGGTGATCACATCGGTAGCCTGGCTGCTGGCAGAAACACCTCTTAGCCATGACCAATCGCTATCCGAGCCTGACGCAGATGGCTGGGTACAACTCACCGCCACAGTACCTAATGACCAGCAGACACAATGGTGGATCATGGGCTTTGGTTCCGGTATCGACGTACTAGAGCCAGCATCATGGCGTGAGCACATCTTGCAGCAGGCGCGAGAGGTAATTTCACGCTCAGATGACTATGAGTCACCATCATGCGACGTTTAATGTCGCACGACATATCTATCATGAAGAAGTTTCTGCACAGAAGACTGCAGGGTCATGACATTAGCTTAGGCGGCAACTACTTTGCCCAGGGTCAAGGGCTGAACTTTTTCTGCATAGGCGGATTCCCTATCGGTCCGGTGGTCTCAGGAAGGAATATCTATGTACGATTTGATTGGCGATATCCACGGCCACGCCTCTGAACTCAAAGCCCTGCTAGCCAAAATGGGATACCAGAAAATGGATGGCGAATGGCAGCACTCGGAACGGAAAGTGATCTTTCTGGGCGACTTTGTGGACCGTGGACCAGAGCAGGTAGAAACCGTCCAGATTGCGCGTAGCATGGTCGAGTCCGGCAATGCTCTAGCCGTTATGGGTAACCATGAATTCAATGCTGTTTGCTGGGCCACTCCAGCCCCGAAAAACCGAACCGGCTACCTCCGCGCCCATACAGCCAAGAACCGGGATCAACACCAGGCCTTTCTGGATCAAATCGGCGAAGGAGGTGATCTGCACAAAAGCACGATTGAATGGTTTAAAACCTTGCCCCTGTTTCTGGATCTGCCAGAACTGCGTGTCATACATGCCTGCTGGCACACAGAGCATCTGACAACCATCTCCAGATTAACAGACGACCAGAACCGGCTTTTACCCTGCGCGTGGGAAGCCTGTAGCCGTAAAGATAGCGAAGCCTACGAAGCGATAGAAACCTTGCTTAAAGGCCTCGAAATAGCGTTGCCAGAAGGGCAATACTTTCTCGACAAAGAGAAAAATAAGCGTACTGACGTGCGAGCTAAATGGTGGCAAACCGAGAATCTGACGTATCGTGACCTTGCCATGGTGCCGGCTTCAGAAATTGAAAAAATCCCACATGATCCTGTTGAAACACACATCCTTCCGGGTTACGACGGTGCGAAACCCTTGTTTGTTGGTCATTACTGGCTGAGGGGCGAGCCTGCGCCGCTGAATGATCACATTGCATGTCTGGATTACAGCGTAGCGGGTGATCATGGGGGGAAGCTTTGCGCGTATCGAAGTGATTTGGAGCAGGACATACGTATAGAGAATTTCGAGTGGGTTGAGGCAGTCTGAATTGCCTATGTCTTACGCAAGTTATGGTGGACAGCTCCAAGTTTCCCTAACACCTTTATTATTGACCGAGTAACTGGGCAGACAAAAACTTTATTCACTGTACGGAACCAGTTGACCACTACTGATTGCCAAGAGATCATCGCCAAAAAGGGAGATATGTATGCAGGTTTTAACAAGGGAGCAGGGGATGTTTGAACTGACCTTGCTGAACGCTGAACACGCCCGAGAGCAGTTCGACGATATTTTGGTAGAGGGTCTGGCGCTTGGCATTCCGGCAGAGATCATGACTCGCCTGGAGTCGCTTTGGACTGTCACCAAGGCCATAGCAGGTGAGATGATTGCCATCGGAAAAATTCTGGTGACGCAGATTTTTGCGTTTCTGAGAGCCCATCCGGGTATTGCCGTCGGTTTGTTGCTTGGGGCTGCCGTTGGCGTATTGACTGCAGCAGTTCCTTTTATTGGGCCATTGTTAGCGCCAATCGCAGCCAGCGCTTCGATGATCGCAGGTGCAGCTATTGGGGCGACTTTTGATGCAGGGACCCCTTCTAGCGACCCGCTGGTGGCGATGATCCAGTTGGCGAAAGCGTTCTTTGAGTTCCTTCAGTCAATCTTTCAGGCTGTTCGAGATTATTACTTGGCGAATTGAGGGCGTGGGCAATGGATATGGACACTTATCTGTCGAGGGTAAAGAAGCTACGCCAGGCTACGGGTGAGCGTACTCAGCGGAGAAATAGAGCTGGGATTCAGCCGTCACTTCTATCAGATGAGCAGCGAGCGGGAGCCGATAAGCTGCGCTATGCCTTGGATAAGATAAGAGGACGAGACCGTGTGGGAGTGGCCGGTGAAAGTGCAGCACTGGCGGGCAGCGCTGCCGCAGGCGCTGCTTTGGCAGGAAGTGTTGCCGGCGCAGCAGGTGCAAGCACGTTGCTCGGTTCCACTACTTTAGCTGGAGTGCTTGGTGGCGTATTTGTAACGGCAACACCAGTCGGCTGGGTGCTGGGGTCAGCTGTTGTGGCCGGCGCTCTAGGTTACGGCGCGGTGAGGCTAGTGCGATCAGGCGGCAAGCAGGATCGTCTGCGAGCTGAAATGAGTGATCGGCTGAACACTCGGCTGGAGACTCTTGAACAACGGTGCGCCATAGACAGTGATCTCGATATTGGGCGCTTGATCGCTGAGCGACTTGAGGCCGGTGTGATCACCCAAGGGGCTGCACAGCGAATAGCATCCTTGGTTGAGAAAGGACATTTGGATCCCGAACTCGCCGCGCAACGTCTTCGAGCTATCGATTTGTAGGGCAGAAAATTTTCTCGAAACCAGGGTAATTGTTTGCTACCGAAAGCGTACACGGGGAAGGACTCTTCTGGCCAGCTACCTGCTGGTCTCACTATCTCAGTTTGAGCGGGTAGCTTTATGGACGGAACCAGGTCGTTTTTATTTGCTTTAACTATTACAGCTATTGTTCTTTATTTTTTCGCGTGGCTAAGGAAGCGCTGATTAAACGGCACCACGCGGAACAATAGCAGCGCGACTCCAGAAACAAACGCAACCGGACTGATTTCGAACATTCAGCGTCCAAAA